>JAAUXU010097424.1_pt1 | contig 18288 bp, 15 predicted proteins | sample 7278151 | NCBI WGS metagenome assembly JAAUXU01 (sample SAMN14350113, study PRJNA611818) | marine sediment metagenome | isolation source: surface marine sediment (1.8m) | place: French Polynesia: Moorea | collected 2018-08 | reverse complement strand
TGACTTTCCTGATGAGAATCCAGATCAAGTTGTGGTCAGGTGGGCAAAGTTTCTCAGGGGAAACCTTCAAGCGCCAGGTGGTTTCTGACGGGAAAGAGATGTTTGGATCCAATTGGCCATAAACAGTGCTGGAGGGAGATGAGGACAGAATCCGGCATTAAAGCATGAATTTTTATGTTGCAGTCTTTGTTCCCTTGCTCATTCCATTAATCACTGTAAAGTGTTCATGAAATGAATTGTGCCTTTTTTTACCGTACTTTAAAAGTGGACTAAACTTACATTGCCGGACCGATATTGCTCAAAAAGAGGACGGACATATTTGGACGGAGAGACTATTTGGCACCACCAAGTCAGAGATTACATGCAGCAACACCAAGTCGGCAATGAAGACAGCACCGAATTCGATGGCAGATGTTGTACCCGCCCTAGGTTGCATAACAATATTCGGTCTCCAGTTGATATCAAATAAATAACATACTTTTGCTCTGTCTCTTGAAAGTCCCATCAAGCTGTACAACAGGTGTACAAATCAAAAGCGCCTGATTGTTGCAACTCCACTGAGACAACTTGTGGAGCAGCTGGAGCTCCCACCCAATTGGAGGACGATTTTCTCCTCCAGTATTAAACCCCGACTTGACGGATATAGAAAAACAGAGAAATGAGGCTTCCTCCACCCCACCCACTCCCGCCTTAGGTGGGAGTGATTTTTGTCTGGCAGAGCTTCTCCTTATCTTCCTTCCCTGCCAGCAAGATGAACGACAGAAGAATGTGTTGAAATACTACGTACAATTATTGCCTTATTCAGCGTGCTAGACTTATTGTCATCGTGGGCGTTGTAGGAGAGGAATGTCAGGAATGTCTTTCTTGCCAGCTCTCAGGTAGCTGAACGTTCTCTTGGAAAGGCCCTTGCAGGAAGATACAGGGAGAGAGAGAAAAGAGTGCAGAAAATTGGAAGAAGGCCTTTTTTCCCCTGCCACAAGAGCCCACCAAATAATAGAATGATGGAGCCTAGAAATAACTGCTCCAAGTCGTTTCCATTGGGCCTTGAATCACGAGAGGCTTAAACGGAAAAAGGAGCTTGTCTTCTTCAAATGTGAATGCTAAATCGACATTCGATATCTACGCAAGATATTCATCATATATCTCTGGAAACACTTCTCCGCAATGAGACTACATTAATACATAACCCATTTCATATCTGCAACTTCTCTCTTTTTTCTGGCTTCAGCTGTCAAAATTAGGTCCTAGTGTTTACACTAAACCTGCACTGTCGGGCTGTCTCTCTGCTGTCACTGCTGGCCGGCAACAACAATCGGCCCCAACTTTCAATCTCTTTCTACTGATAATTCCAGAGCTGTAACTGCCACGCGTGCGAGGTCAAGGCGGCCGAGGGCTTGTGTGAGCCCAAGAGGCTGACAAAGTGAGGATCACCGAGGACTCAGAACTAAGCACGGTTGCGAGCAGGCTGAGGCTGTGCTTCAGGGTGGAGTCAGTCCAATCACGGGTGTTGAAGAATCAGAAACACATTGCGGTCGGGCTGTCCACGACAGACAAGTGCCAATCCTCATTGCCAACGCCGAGGACATTGCTCAACAGATGGACAGAGATGCAGCCAAGGAAGTCAGCTTCTCGTTAGGGAAGCTGCCCAAGTGGGAGGCTCATTTTGACAGCTGTTCAAGAAGCTGCCAGGAGATACTGATCTGGAAGGTGCTGAAGAGCAACTCAGAGAGAGAAGCTGCCGGAAACTTTTAGGTACCTTCAGCAGAGACCGCGAAAATTGGCAAGGAGAAAATGGGTCGATCTTCAGAGGGTGAAAGAGAAATCTAAACCTGATTGATTCAGCAAATAAGCTTCACGCTGGACACGTAGAACAGGACGAAGACGCCAAAGGCGACGGCGAGGGTGTGCATGATGTTTCATGAGTGCCCGGAAGCCCTCGATGCTGTGCAGCACTCCTACTCTGCCTGTTTGATGACGAAGCAAGTGAAGATGAATCATTTACTCCAGCACGAATGTGCATGGAGCAAATGTCAAAGATCCTGCTGAGTCTGCTCATCTTGCGTGATTCGTGTCATTGCTGAATGCCATTACACAGACGGCCCTTTGGGTGTAAGTACGATGGCTTATAGCATGTGTACACATGCATTTCATCGCAAAATACAATTACATTAGCCTTTTACATGTCATCTAGATAGGCCTCGGAAAGTCAAGCCAACTTCCCATGGGTTCAGTTTATTACATTTCAGTGACAGCCAAGGTAACAACAGTAGGATAATCTCTTAAGAGTGAGGAAACAAAACTACTCAGCTGAAGGAAGAACTTAGCGGTGCTTGAGGGGATTTGAGTAAAATATTTCGGGAGGAAATTGTACTTATATGCAATTACAATAACGCTGCCAGGAAATCTAAGTAAGTACAAGTCCATGGCAACCTGACTTGTCAAACAAAATTTCATTCAATGGGACTTTTTCCCAGTAGCCCATATTTCTGTGGGTGAGTTGAGGGCAGCCAAAGTAAGTGTGATGACTTTTTACGTGGATCTCATAGGCTGACTTTGCTTGCTATGAGGTGGCAACTTAAACTCTAGAGCCAGCTTGAGCTGCAACAACTCAGCTTGTGACCCAACTTGAGCAGCTCAGACACCAAAGTCAAGCAGTCTAAAATTTCTAGCTTCGCTAGTAAGTCGAAAACCGATGAAGAGGTATTTTGCATCTTCAGCATCTTTTCCCCTCCTGCTTCTGCAGCCCTCTCTAAAAGGATTAATCTGGATTCACCGGACTTATTCAGGGTAGCTGAATTTGTCTGACGAGCCAGTCTCTGACTGCACTTGGCAGTCTCTGACTGGGCATTTGAACGCATGGGTGTGTTGTAAACAAATGACCCAACTCAAGATTCTCGATAAAGTTCGAAAAGTGTAAGACTTTCCCCACTGTATATTAAGCAAGTGTTCTTTTTGTTGCTGTTGGTCCAACATCCTGCATCTATCGAATGTCAACTACGCTGATGCCTCTGGCACAAGCAACTGCGCGGCACATATTGAGTAGCATAAATTATTTGTGTTACCGTCCTCCATCCTCGCCCCAGCCCAGCCCAGGCCGGTCCAGCCCATGGTGCATAATTCGTCTTCCCTGGACTGGAGGAGGAAGAGGCATTTTTTTTTCTGTTCTGTCTCAAGCTATCAATAAGTTGGGGGCGAGGACAGACGAGGCCGCTGCCAGCGGCCTCTTCCAGATGGATCATAGATACATCGAGACATCTTTCTTCGTCATCGGGCGAGGTCTTTTACTGCAATCGGTTTGGGGCTTTCCAAACAAGCTCACGTACTCGACGTCGACTGTACTGTGCGTACAGGGTGCGACACAATTAGTGTGGCTCACTTTTCCTTTTGTTCTGAGAAACACGTCCGTTTACAGTTAACTCTCCAGATTTCTCCCCAGCCGATTTTTTTTTCTCTTCGCAGAGTTCTCAAACCGCACCATGTGGTACCAATGTGCTACGAGTGCTCAACGTCGAATGTCAACTGTACAAACACTTCACACATGAAGCCTAGATGAAATATTCACTTTCGTCCTAACCTAACTTAACCTAAAGGTTACTTAGACTACATTCGGATGAATATTTCATTAAAGCTCCTCTTTGGCACCGATACCGGGAACTATGAAATATACACCAACGGTGTGAATAATGTATATCTGTTTAGCTTGCGTGCAATTCAAAGCCGACGCCAGAAAGTATTGGACACATTCAGCATCTCCACTGTGACGACGTTCGTGGGCATAAAGTCACATGTTGTTTGCATTTCTTTTTAAATCACTTTTTGCATTTATTGTGTCCACGAGTGTCTCACTGGGGTCGAGGGGTGGAAGTGGAAGCAGGGTTGACCCTAATGAGCACAACAAACAGGTGGTCATACTGGTGTTTACGCTCATGCACACACAAAGTCTCTGAAGTTATTTACGTGTCAACAGGCACGACTTCAAAGGCTTCATCGTCAAGAGCTGCCACGACCGGACCGGAGGCGAAAGTTCAGAGAAAAAGGCCAGCGTTAATCTTCAGACTTAAGTGACTTCAAGACGAGAAAACTTTGCCGGGAGGCCTTTAAAGCCCAATGACTTTTCGTACCTACGCGCATGCCTGCAGAGAGAGGGAGAAAGAGAGAAGAGGCTAAAAGCAAATTTCCATTAGCGGATTTTTCGCTTCAAAACTACACACCCAAAGTTCTTGGAGAAGAAGGAGAAGAAGACAGAAGTGCCATTTTCAATTTGGGAGATGGCTTTTCTACACACTTTTTGCCTCGACACAACATGATGAATCACTGAGCCACTGGGAAATGGGATTTTTCTCAGTTGGAAATTATCACTTACCAATGCACTGTGGATACTCAGTGCAGTGGACCGGCCGGATTGCTCAGCTCCTGGGGCTGGCGGAGAACAGAGGGAGGGAATCCGGGTGGAAAAGTCTGGATCGCAGGCTTTGTCCCACCCGAGAATAACGTCGTGAAAAGGACCTTTCTCCCCTCCCCTCCCCCCCCTCCCCTCGTTCAAGCTGGCCCGGGGTTCGGGGTGCCGGGGCAGAAACCCGAATTACGACTTGCGACGCCAGCAGAATCAACAGTTTCTGCAGAAACGGGGTCGGATCAATCAGTCGTAAATTCCCTCGGCCAAAACCAATCTCCCCCGCGTGCTGAAGGACCAGTGGGACTTGGAGGTCTCCAGCGTCGCCTCCGCCCGCGACCCCAGCAAGGGTTGCTCAAGGGTCATCGGCGCAGATGTTCTGAGTCCCACGAGGAAGAGGGGTGGAAAAATTGAGCTCTTTGGGCAAATCTTTCTCTGGTGGACGCGTCTTAAGCGTGCCCAGACGCACAGAGAGAAGTGCACTCAGGCACGCGCCATTTTTTCCTCGCCAATAAGTAGCAGGAGGTCTCCTCCTTTGTTCTCTTTGCAGAATGAGATAAGAAAGACATTCTTTTTCCAGGGAAAGAAATGTTTGTTCGTTCCACACAGAGAGAAATTGTTTCACTCACTTACGTAAATTACGCGGGGGAGGAAGGAGAAAAGATTGGGATGGGTAAGGCCTTCAATAGGCCCAGGGGCCGACGATGGCGGCGGCGACGGCGACAGCGACGCAGCTGCGGACCCAGAGGACAAATGGGGAATTTCGAGTGGTGGTGAGTGGCCAAGGAGAAAGAAATGGCAGATAGAAAAATGCGCAGTCTTTTTCTTTTTCTCTCTTTTTTTCTGGTGGGCAAGTTCTGGTCCATCAAGGTCAATCTGCTCCATTGACAAAGGTTGATCGCTGATTTCAGTAAATGTTCGGGTTTTTCGCACCTGCTTTCACTGATAGCGTTGAAGGGCTCATTTGTGTTCTTATCGTGGAATGACTGCAGGTTACGTACTAAGAGGTGTTAGACGCAAACGTCCTCCTACTACCCCACATGGTACATCAAATGTATGCTATGCACCGTATGACAGGCGAAGAATGCGAGTGGCATAAAAAATTAGAGGGAAAAAAATGAAATGATAAATGTTTCTAGTTTTCTGATTGATAGACTACACAGTCTTGTCTGGCTAGTAAAAAAAATCCAGAATTTGACATTCACTCGTGGTTGCCACAGTGGAATGAAGGAAGCGCTCTTTTCGTATTTACATCTTACACGCAGTAGGACTACATATTCTGGGACTAAATTCTAGGACTCGGATTTTAAACTCTGTGAACCCCGTACCTCTTAACCTTTTTAACCTCTGTTCTGACGTAAACGACCCCAGTTCCCCAGCCTCTCAGGGAGAGATTAAGTGAAAAGTAGGGATGTAGCATTTTGTTCGATGTGTCCAACCACATGAATACTTTTGGCTACGACTGAAGTCTCAGCTTGTCGGCTCATCCTCTATCACGATGCTCTTATCATGTTGTACTCCTGTCTATGCTCTAGGCCGGAAAAAGTCCCATTGGGGTATACGAGAAACTCAATAAGGCCGGAACACCGGCCACTGGGGTTCAAAGGGTTAAGGGATTTTCTCGCAGACTGCTCGTACTATCACAATTGAGTTCAATGGACGTTATTTGGTGCAGTCGGTACTTTGGTACAGTCATAGCATAAGCAGTCTGTGACAAAATCACTTAAAAATCTGAGCTTAACATCAATGCATCAATCAATTCTATCCCCCCCCCCTCCTGTTACAATCCTCACCATCCTAACTAACCCTGAATTTCTTCATCCCAGGGGAAATGTAGCTAGGTGTTGCCAGATTGTTACACTCTGTCTGAATCTTCTCCTTAAGGAAGTCGAATCTTCCCTAAACTCACCCACCCTAATATTACAACGAAACAAAAAGTGGAACATTGTACTTACATTATTCCCTTTGCCACTGTGGCCAACTGCAGTGAGCGTCAATTTTTTTTTTACTGGGCAGGATAACATTATGCAGTCCATCATAGAGAAAAATAAAGACATGGACTGTTTTGTTACTTTTGTATTACTTTTATGTTACTTCTCCTCCAGCGCGGCCACACGTGCATGTGGAGGACAACGTGCTCATGTAGAAGGCGCCTGATAAGTTCTTTGACAACTTCAAGTGGTGTCATTCGGCAACAGCTTGTTCAAAATTGATGTTTCTCATTCTGTACACATCACACGACAGCCTCATAACCAAGTTCATGAAAAGTGACCTCTTTTGGCCTCGATGACTCGCTCCAAATACCCATGGGAGTGCCAAATGCCAGGAGTCGCACTCAACACATAGTGGAAGCTGCTCATAGGAGCAGCATCTTTGGGACGGTGGACCTTTGCTGCCTCATCCGACTGTGCGTCCCTAGATTTGTTCTGGCTCCAGCAAGACTAGCCTTTATATGCGGAATTCCCTCGTATCCGGCACACTTACAAGCGGCTTCGGCTGAATCTCACTTGCTTTCCCCCACCGTAGAGGACTTGACGGCCTTCAAGCTGTGCGAGTGGACTTCACAGCTGTGCACATTGGCTGAGCGATGTCAGTATCGTGCCGTATAAAAGCAACTGGATGTGAAACAGATCTTTTCGACCGCCCGGCGTGACCCGGTGGTGGTGGCGCGCCCCGGATTTCGTCGGGCCCGGGCCGGGCCGAGCCGGGCTGAAACAGCCATTTTCAGACCCCGCTGGGCTAACCAGAAAAGTACTATTGTTTTATGCCAGAACAGAAGAAGCCAGTCTTTTCTCATTCCTCTGTTGCTCTCTATTTACCCTGGTTTCCAGTCAAAACACACATGAAACGTGCAGAAAATGGTGATGGTTCAAACTGGCATCATTGGAAAGTTCGTTACATCTGAATGGCTGCCACTTATCAGCAAGACCAAAATAGTGGAAATATCACTAAATGATAGGAGCACCAGAATCACTGGTTCAGCACTTTAATAAATGTCTGCCACTTAAATCAAAGTGGTGAGAAAGGTTTAAGCACTAAAGTCAATTTTCATCACCCCTCTCAATATTTTTAGCGCTTCATTCAAATAAACCCCAGCACCCATTTCAATGCTTCCACTGCTAATTCCATTTCATTAGTGAAACACTCACCAAGACCAGAATCTTTCGCGAACTTTGCGCAGCTCAGTGAAACCAACTTGTTTAACAGTGGGCAGCTGGTGAACACCTCTGTAAGCAATCGTACAACTGCTCAAGGTGTGCATTTTTCCATTACATTCGCAACTGAGATGCAGCCAATGGCTTCAACTCCAACCAATTCGGGCTGGCGTGGGCCGCTATCTGCAGCGCGCACACCAGAGGCCCGACCTCAATTTTCAGACCCACCCCAGAGGGCCGAGGTCAATTTTCAGGCCCACCCCTCCTGAATGACTGCCCACCTACACCCAGTCGGCCCGCACAAATCACCGGCTTGCATGTCCAGCCCGTTCAAGTGATGCACCATCGAGTTTTCCTACTTCAACTACATTTTGGTGGAGATGCCAAATTTTTAGGTGATACTTTCTAGCGGGTTCCACTATTAAAATAGGAGAAAAAGTAATGTCATGCGTGTCTTCATCAACTTTTGATTTTTTTTAACAAGCCCTTGGGCTTGTTGCACGGGTCTGGCTTTCCCGGGCCTAGCCAGAGAAATCTCTGGCCACCATCACCGACGCTACGACCATGCAGTGTGACGGGTGAAAAATGTGCCAATTCGTCCGCAGATGGCGCCACGTGCACAAGGCGAAAAGCCATCCGCTAGCTCCCCCTAACGGAGAAGGCCAAGGATACGAAAGTTCCCTCAGGACAGCCAAGTAAATAACGTCCAGAGACGAATCCTCATGGGAAGTGCCATCACCCTCACACATTTCTGTTTTCAGTTCTACCTTTTTTGGAAGTGCCATGTGAAAATCGTTGACTTGTCATGATGTGCAAAGCCTGGACAAAGCCTGGACAAAGCCTGAACAAAGCCCACCAAGTTAAACTGTGGTATCCCAAGCAGTCCGTGAAAAACTTTGCCTATCTTTTTTCTTACCTTTATGAGTTTTGGCAACAAGCATTCATTGTCCATAACTCGAGAACATAAATCCGATAGAATTGTAACGATATAGCAATGCCTTGTAATGCAATGCTGGTGAAGTAACAAAGGGTGCGCAATGCATGACTGTTTCCACCCCAGTAATAACAATGGATGACATTTTTGAAACCCGTTATAATGGCAATGAGTCACATTTTTGGGTCCAACGGGCCCATGTGTGACAACATCACTCGATCACCTCGTGCAGGAAAGTAAGCTGTTACATACTCTACCGTGGTGACGTGGCTAAATGGAGCGTCTTTGTCCACAACTTACCTAGATAAACGATAAAAAAGGACAGGTTTTAATCAGCAAAGTCTGGTCTCAGGTGGCATGGGTGAGATCAGGTGGCTGCCAGAGTCCGGACGAACTCAGCACTCTCTTTATTCGCACCACTTCTCTCGTGGCTGTCTAGCATAGTGTACATGGACGTATAACGTATGTAAAATACAGGGGTATCCACGTCAAGTCCCGACACTCTTGCAGCTGCAACGACTGGGTCAGAAGTGGGTTCGACCCCGCAGCTTAAGCCTTTGAGTGCACAACTCAGGGGCTTCCAAAGCCTCCTCAAAACATGGACCGAAAGAAAATCCACTCTGTCAACTTTGATGTGGACACCCCTGTGTAGAAGTATTAGGCTAGTTCGAAAAGGTACTTTCTCTGGAAAAAAACCGATATGTTTTTGGCCTGGGTTTTCGACCTTTGGCCAAAACATCAAGATTTTACTGAAACCATTTTTTTTCCTTTAGGACCATTTACTATCTGTACGTTTTAACGCGAAGTTTTATAACATACTGTAGCTAGTAAGTGCAGCGTACACTTTTTTCTTTTCAGCCATAACTTTTGACTGGATTGAGCTACAAAAGTGGTTCACCCCTCTATGGAAATCTCTGAAACTTCTCTAGAAGTAAACCGATGAGCACTTTCTCTCTAGGACCACTCATTTTTCCATAACATGGGATCAAAGTTCTGTACTGTAGCAGAGTTTATTACGTAAAAGTTTGACTGCATTGCGAACAAATAAATGATCCTAGAGCAAAAGAGCATATCAGCTCAGTTTTAGAGGAGCTTATTAGCTTTCCATAGAGGGATGAATAATTTTTGTAGCTCAATCCAGTCAAAAGTTATGGCTGAAGAAAGTACAGTACACTTTCTACATGTTCTTGCGTGTGTTTGTGTGTGTGTGTGTGTGTGTTAAGAGTATCCGGAGTAAAACATTTTTTTTTCAAGAAGTGAGACTTGGAGCAGCTGTACCAGTGTCTGATGCCAATTTTGCCACCCCAAAAAAGCAAATCGACGCTTTAGAACTGGCCTAATAAGTATAGTATAAGATATGGAGACGCATTGTAGCTGAAGGCACTCTCGATGCATTAGCGAGCAAGAAGAAGGAGAAGAAGGAGATACATGCTACAAAACAATGGATGGTGAGTTCTTTCTCTCCTAGGAAGCTCACACTTACCTCACAGTGTTACACAACTGCGCCCTGATACCTAACCTGTCTATGGACAACAGCACAACTTGATGGAAGCCATGCAAGAAGTCTATGGATATTCTTTTAAATCCAAACGCTATCTATGTATGATGCATGTATGTAGTATGTATGTATAGAAGAGGCACAAAAGAAGAAAGCTGTAAGATCCCCCAGAACAGCAGTGGTCGTGAAGCATCACCGTAGGACGTCCTAGAAAGGGTAGACGCGATAAAAGTGGCAGCCCAAGATCGGATGACTTGCTAGAAGTAGCGGAAGCAGCAAAAGGAGGACGTGTAAAAGTCTCGTTGAGTAAAAGCAGCGGTAGAACACGTAGAAAGAAAGAAAAAGTGACTTGGAGGACGTTAAAGAGCTGATGAATCACAGGTCTTTCATCGGACTTTTTCTTTTCCTGATCTCCTCGGTCGTTTACCTTGTAGGAATCTGCCAAACTGTCGCCGACGCTAGCGGATCTGGAGGGCCGTTGCTGGGGAAAACACACAGAGGGTTCACATTATTTACGTTTGGAAATAAAAAGTCCTATCCTGCTTTGTTACGATTTCACAGATAAAGCCTGGCTCAAAATAGTTTGCACTTTTTTCTGCAAGCAGCTTCTTCTGTATGCACAATGTGGCTGCTTCCATCCAATACAATTGTCTGCGCTGGCGTTAGACAAGCAACGGTTTCTGACATGCTGTGACGTTGCTCTTGAACTGTTGAGATTGGCGGTTCTTCTTCGATTCCACAAGTGTTCTGTGACGGGTGCAAAAAGCAAAGCAAGACTTCTTTTAACTGTTGTTATAAACTTTTATCAATGTTGCATCATGGCCAAAGCGTCTGTGGCCTCCTTGACGTTGTTGATGCTGGTGCTGGCCAAAGTGTCGACAACTACTGACGGCATCTTCAAAGTGCAAAGTATTTTGATCCATTCTTTTGCGAAGGAATAAAAAAACAGGCCTAAAAGACAACCGAAAAGACAAAAAAAGCAAACTAAATTTCGTTGCCCCTGCAGTATTCATCTATGTCTCTACTCCCTAGCGCTCTCGGCATTCGCTGTCATGCTTTATCATCCGACCATGCACGAAGCCCCCCAAAAAACCAGCAGCAGATGCGCGTAGAAGGCACGTGTGTAGCAGCAGGAGTGATGCCAGCTAGTGAAACACTTCAATTTTCGTCCCTACTTTGTCAAGAAGGCAGCAAAACATTAATGATGTAGTGTGCATATATAAGCATACACGCCAGAAAGAACCGTTGAAGTCTCGATGCGGCCCCAATGACAGCCTCTGGCGGCCTCAACGATAGCCTCCAGCGGTTCTTAGTAATACTTTGGATGTGTTTCACCGGATAAGATCACCCTTATGGCAGCAGGCGCTCTCCTGTCACCTACAGGCTGCAGTGAGAGACTAACGTCATCGTCGTCGTCATGGGCGCGTAACAAAGCTGCGGCACTCAGCCCAAAAGCAGCATTCCTGTTACCTCCAGATAGATGTGCCACATGACTTCATTCCTTTTGGCTGGCGGTAACTGCATCATCTTTGCTGCTGTCATTTCCCTCATTGTGGGATTATTTCCGCCTACCGAGGACGGGAGAGGGGAGGGGAAAGACGGGAAAGGCCTGCTGCACCCCTGCGCGTAGGTATGAGAGGGAGGGTCCGGCCTCCCCCACCTCCTCCTCCTCCCCCTGCCCACTGACGGTCTCCTCTCCAGAAAAAAAGCCCTGGTGATGTTAATGGAGCAGAAACAAACGTTAGGAGGGAGAAAATGAGTTTGACCAGCCGAAAAAATGCAGTCTGCTCGATGACGCCCACATTTTTCTCGTCGTTACTTTCCTCCTCCTCCTCCTCCTCCTCCTCCTCCACCCCACCCACCCCCTTGGGGGCCTTCACAGTGATTGGTAGTGACTTTTAAGGCAGTGAATGCTTGCGCACAAGCGATTCCGTGTCAAGTATATTGTCTGTATGTGGGAAGTGGGGAGTTAAGCTGTAATTTATGTCACTTTATGACATGACATTTGCCTCTGGAAGACTCAGAAGGCCGCGCCTGTGGTACTGGTTGGGTCAAGAAACGTCCAATGGCCTCGAGGGGGGCTTCTCTTTGCACAACCCCCTCTATACTTTTCAATTTTCTTCTGACACCTCCATTAACCTCCCCATGTCCTTTTGTCCCCCCCCCTTCTATTCTGCGCCCTCCTTTTTGACTCACACAGTACATACTGGAACAGCAGTACATACGTCCTTCTTAATGGTTAGTGCTAAGGATGCCTCTCTAACGACGTCTCCTTTTTTGTCCAAATGGTCACGCTCTGCAGTTTGACGTTTTTTTGTCGCAAGAGGACAGAGAGAGAAGGGGGAAAGGGGACATGTCGCAAATGGGCCTTGGCAAATGAACCTAGATTACGATGTCGTCGTTGTCGTTGTCGTCGTCGTGCCTGTCGTGGTGCAACCCGCCCGCCCACCCCCTGGTGGGTGGAGGCAGAAGAAGAAGAAGAAGAAGAAAGTGTTGCGTGATCAGGAGATCGTCAGCCTGTTGGATCCTGCTGGGTGAGTCGGTGACCTGGGATCCCGGACAGATGAAGTTCTCTCCGGGTCCGTGTGCGTCGGAAACATTTCTCCGGCCGAACCCGATCCTTCTTTCTCAGCTTGACACATTGCTCCGACTACCTCTCAATTTCTTCTCGAGGGGAAAGGACGATTGGTCGTTGAAAGATGGAAATGCCATCAATCACCATCAAAGTTGAGGGAGGGGAAAGGCTTTTTCCATTTTTCCAGTTGGGAGAAGAAAACCCCATTCTTAGTTCCCTCCTCGTCGAGGAGGGGGGGAAGTTTTCTCGATGGTAGGGGAAGGAGGCATCTTTTCGTTTCGAGGCCTCATTCACATTGAAACGTGGAGATCTTAACTGTCTGGAAGGAGAATGGAAAAGTAGAGAGACAGACAGGACTTCTGGCCAATCCTGGGACTATGTATGGACGTATGGAGGGGGAGGCGTTCATGCATAGGCAATCATCCTACTCTCGGTATTCACTTGTATGGACACGCAAGTGGCCAGATGTTGTCAATCTCAATGTAGTAAAGATCTGAGTTGTCCTAGAGCAAATGTTCATTTCAGTTTGGTTTCATTAGAGATTCTGAGCTTTCCATAGAGGGATGAACCGCTTATGCACCTCCATCCAGTCAAAAGATGTGGCCTTGCAAAGTTGACTGTGTGGATACCTAACATTGATAATTTGCACCTCGTCTAGGTCTCAACTGTGTATCCATATTTTTTTTAAAAAAAAAATTAGTTATCTCAGAGCAAAAGTTCATATGTGTTTGGTTTGATTAGAGATCCTGAGCTTGTCATAGAGGAGTGGAACTCTTCTGTAGCTGAATCCAGTCAAAAGTTGTGACCTCCCGAAGTTGACTGCACTGGGAAAAAATGGTCTGCTTGCTGTGAGAGCAATTGTGCAGTAAATAAGGGGTTCAAATATCCTTACAGAAAAACTTGGTGTGAAAGTCTTAGTCGTCAGATCTAACTTTGGGCACTGATAGATGAGATCCAGGACCGACCAGTGAGTTCACAGAAGACGAGATCAGCGCTACGTGGATGGTAGAAAATTCAGCTTAAAATATTTTCCCAATTTTCGATCTTCTGCTTCTCAACGACATGGTGAGAAAATGGGTGATCCTGGAACAGTGGGCCTTGTGCGCACACAGAACAAAAGGGGGTTTGTCAAGGAAGAGCAGGCGCAGCTCAGAGTAGATGACTAAAAGAATGTGATATTGTGCTAGGCTTAGTTAAGCGTTGCCATTCTTGATGCTTGGCTCGCTTGCAACGTCAGCTGTTATCCTGCCAGTCGATTGCCCAAGGGATGCCAAGCGTGGACTAAGAGCTTGACTTTGTCTTTCGTCTCCATAGCTTCATTTCAACGTGCTGAGGAGGGCAAGGTCAGGAGAAAAAAAGGACTTGACAAGTCGACGAAAAAAAAGGTTATGAAAAGCCTTTTCTGTGGTGTGTCCGAGCAGAGGATTGAAGTGATGTCTGAGGTCCGCTGAGCACTTGAACGATCTGTACACAAAGAAGGAGGAGAAGGATAGCTGAGGTCTGAAAGCTTAGGCTTTCTGCTACAGCCCGACAACGTCGAACATGTCCATGTGTCGAGGCTGCGTCCGACTACAGCTGTTTTCACGTCCACGTCCTTGAGGCTCAGAGCGTGGCCTAGGACGACAGCGGGGTGGGGGTTGGAGGAGAGCGAAGTCGTGTTGATGAGTGCGACTGTTTCGTCCCCCTCCCCAGGTGTGTTTGCAATAAAAAAAAATGCAGAGCACAAACTTTTTATTCTTTTTTTCTAGTCCATTAACAGTCCTCAACGAAAACACAACCTTAGAACGTTAAGAGAAAGGAGAAAAAAAGAGTGCGTTCAATGATCTCTGAGGCCTGCTGTGTCTCCTGTAAGTGCTCTAGTGTCTTGGCAGAAGATGTGTACACAAGGGAGACCCCGCAAGAGATTACATCTGATGGCTGCAGCCTCGCCTGCGTAGACAGGTCTTGTACCACAAAAGGATGTCAAGTCCTTGCTCCAAAATACTAACCCGGAGGGATTCGCCGAGCAATTTCACTAGGTTCGCAAAAGGGCACTCTGATATGAAGTCTGCTGCAGTCTGCGGTAATGGGGGATGTCCAAATTCATTGGTCATACCGAGATAATTTCGCATCATTATGTTATAATGATTATATGGCGAACTGATTAGATGGCTTTCTGGACATTTTCGAAACTGGAATCGGCCTTTAAAAAATTTCTGGTATTCGTAGTAAGCTGCGCAGTCTAAGAAGTCCACGAAGGATGAGAAAACGGCCACGATCATGAATCCTCACTAGAGTCGTATTGAGTGAGGGGGTTTTTTTTGCTTAGGTCGAGCCAAGCCAAGTCTGTCTCCATTTTGGCGCTAACATTGAACATCTTTTTAAAAGATTTACAGTTTACTTATAACTTCAACTGTTGAGTGTGAAATTCTGCCATAATACAATTGGAAAAGTATATCCAAGAAATGATGCACTTTGCTTTATTCAGAAAATCTGCAACTACGTTTGGCGGTTGAAGGGATGGAAGAAGACACAATTTTGTCCTTTAAGACTTCTACCTTGATTTTTGGAGATTTCGAAAATACCGATATTACCAGAAGGACAGTACCAGACCAATTTTGAAGCCGGTAGCAGCAACTTTTTGGTGATATGAGACCAAGCCTAGATTTTGTTGGGGGGTTTGGGTTTTTTTTGCCTCCGAGGTCTGTGGACTGGAAGAGGTTGCTTTAGACTTACTGCAGCGTGAGGCTTTCTTTTTAAGAAGAAATGCAATTTATATTTATAGCTCTGAACAAAGTAAAAAAAACCAGTCACTGAAGCTGAATTAGGACCTGGATCACTGTGCTTTTTATGGGCAGTAAATGCTTCGATTCCTTGAGAGGCGTCAGCAGCTGGAAGTAAAGAGTCAAAAGCGTCATGCGTATGAGCCTTCATAGGAGCCTTTTCGAGTCAGTTTCTCAAAAGAGTGTCCTTTTGAAGTCATTTAAAAAAGTGTCAGTACTGGCCACAGCTTCAGCCCTTGCGATCATCCGATGCCTACTCCACTAGCAAATAAGAGCGCAACCGATTCGTCTCTTTGTCTCGCAACCTCCTCCATTTTATGAACGTTGACTTGTTTTTCACTTCTTGTCCCGAGCAAAAAGGTGCTTTCACTTGAAAAGTATCCAATCAGTCTCGTGGCAAAGAAGAGTTGCTTTCTTTTAAGCCCATGCTGTGTTTTAGAACTATTGACGTCGATATCAAGCTGGAAGGTTTAAAAAAACTACTCGATATCTATGTCAGCAGCATTCGACATACTTTTAAATGAGACGCACAGAGAGCCAAGAGTAAGGCCTCAGGACAGGAGGCTGTTGAAGTGACACACACGCACACACGCCCATGACTTCTGGACAGAACTTCGATATTGCAACGAGACAAAATGAGAGCTGTGTAAAAGAGGAGCCATAGAAAATAGTGACTCTTTACCTACATTAGGTAAGGTTAGTTCCTGATTAATCCAGTTCCCAAGAAAGAGAAATGTAGATAATGCCGATATCACTGAACATTCATTCTGTATTCTTAAAATCACTCGACGTCGATTTATCGGTTACTTTATTACGTGTTGCTTCACATGACGAAGCTGCGTTGAGGGGTGATCAACGTTCAACACGTTAAAGTAGGTCAAAAGAGTCACACGAGAAGTGGGAAAGTGGGAATGAGCGCCAAATCCCTCAAATTCGCTGGAAAATCTACGCGGCTCTTAATTCTGGACTTACTCTAAGAAAACTGGAGCCTCTTTCATCTTTATGTCGTCGCAAAGCTGAGTCTTGAGGTCCATAACTGGAGCTCAATTAGGCCAAGTTATAAGCCCAAATGATTGGACTGCATGCCCATCCTTTGTCTCGGCACTTTTGCACGTGCGAATGCCCAGGAAAATCCTCTGGACTATAGTAAATTGCGAGGCCAAGACACTTGGGCCCTTTTCCTGCCCGGCCTTTTCTGCTGCCTCCGCCCCCAGGGGTCTCGGCCTTTGGAGGACACCCATTTCTTTGACGTGGCCTTTGAACACTTCATAACTTCCTCCCCTCCCCCCCGAGAATCGAGTTAAAGCTTGGATGGTTTTTCAGGGAACCTACGAGAGGTTTTCTGCTCACTGTCAGCTCTGTGGTGACGTTGCCGTCTTAGATGTCTTGCGCTTGGATAGAATAGGTGAAGATAGTTACTTAGGTTTAGTCTCCTGAGACTTAGGCTAGTCTGGCCGGGGCTGGCTGGGTTAAGACCAGGCTAGGCTTGTTGGGCTGGGTTTAAGTTAGGCCAATTTGGTTGTCAGAGGCTCTCCTCTTCCCTTAAAGCACTGGCCTTGTTGCCTCACAGTCCTGCATTCCCCTCAAGGCTCCTCTGCAAGGCCACTTCCAATTGTCACACGTGGCAACCCTATTCTTCGCCCAAATTCGTCATCTCTGTTCTGTCAAAGGCTCCGCGGCGGCTATTGTAGTATCAATCCCGAAATTTTTGGCATGAGACAAGCCTTTTTTGTTCAACCTCTTGCAAAAGGACAAGTGAAGCTCCATTTGTGACAGCAGCGACGTTAATTTAATAGCCCTGGATCGTTACTACAACATTTGAACGTTCGAAAAGGGAATCTTAAGACCAAATGGGAGTCGTTTAGGGGTCTTCACCGCCACGAATAATGGGTTGGAAAGGCAGAGAGGATTTATTCGCCTTCTCTTTCCCAGACTTTGCATGTCTAGTGGAGCAAAGAGGAGGGGGAGCCCTTAAGCCTCATGAGCCCTTTCGACCCAATAAAGAGGGTCGAGATCGGAAAAGGGATGGAACGAGATAGTGCGGAGGGAGGCTGAATTTCAAATCGAGTGCTTCGGTTTCACTGCTGCTTCTCCATTCAGATTTCTACTTTACATGTACACTGAATCAAGATCGCATTTGTTGGGTGGGGGAGGATCTTATTTGGTAAAACACGTCTGGAGTGTGCGGGGGGGGGGAGGCCTTCCGAGGCCGAATGGAGGCTGAAGGAGGCCGCGTCGAGACCTCAACTGCTCTCTAAGAAATGGAAAATGTTTAACCATGTTCTGTACAAAGTTGGGACGAGAATTCGAGTGTCTCAACAGACGAGGTCTACCTCTGACCTCCAACGTGCATCATAATTGGGCTGGCCTCGACGAGAGGCCTCTTCTGTCCTCTCCTCCTTCTTCTCCAATATTGCATCGGCGGAGAGAGAGAAGGAAACTTCATCTGACAACCTTATATTTTCACTTTTTTTGCCCCATGCTCTACGCATGGGGCAAAAAAAGTGAATGTATGCTGTACGCCCAGTATATATTCGATATTCGCAAAGGCTCGGTCAGCATGATAATCTTGCAAAAATGGAGGGGATTTTTTTGCAAAAATTGAAGGTCGGTCCTTCACCGAATAAAAGTTCAGTCAGCAGCAAAAATCTTGCCAAAAAAAAGGGTTCTCCCCTAATTGAAGTTGCAAAAATACGATCTATATACCCAAAGTCCTCCCGTCTGAGAGGGACGTGGAAAACCTTGAAGTGCGTGTTCTTCAGCCGTCAGAAGAGGAAAAAAATCTGACCTGGTCTCTTGAGACTGTTATACCTGTCTAAATGGGAGCTTACTGTAAAAAAAACGCACAAAGTATCGACCCCGGCTGAGGAAAACGCTCTTTTACTGGCACCGGAAAAAGTTCTCCTTGCCCTACATCTAACGAGAGAGAAGAGAGTGGCCAATTTCTAAGCTACCAGCCAAACCGATACTT
>JAAUXU010098140.1_pt1 | contig 18290 bp, 23 predicted proteins | sample 7278151 | NCBI WGS metagenome assembly JAAUXU01 (sample SAMN14350113, study PRJNA611818) | marine sediment metagenome | isolation source: surface marine sediment (1.8m) | place: French Polynesia: Moorea | collected 2018-08 | reverse complement strand
CCCCCCCCCCCCCCCCCCCCCCCCCCCCCCCCCCCCCCCCCCCCCCCCCCCCCCCCCCCCCCCCCCCCCCCCCCCCCCCCCCCCCCCCGGGGGACACCGGGGGGCGGAGAAGAGGAGGAAGCCAAAATGTGACTTTTTCGGAAAAGGGGAGAAAAAAGTTGGGAGGGAAGCGAAATTATGGAGGGGGCATTAGAAAAACAAACAACACCGCCACGGTACAAGGCGCTCAATCAAAAAGCGCCACAAAAAATCCAGATTTTGAAAAAGCGCCTTTTCGTACGACGTGTTTCCCTTCTTTTTCACAAGCCCCTTCCATCACCGAGAGTGTTTTCTCTGCCAACAAAAGTTGTCTCCATGTGCAAGAACGTGGAAGAATAGATATTTTCGGAATGTTGTCAAGAGGGGGATCGAGGGGGGGATGACTGGACATCTTTTCCCGACATGCAACCAGAGGAGTGGAGGGGGCGTGCAAAAATAGCAGCCATACGTACAATACTGAACGCTCACGTCTATTTCCTGCCCCTCCCTGCAACAAGAAAAGAGAGAAGATAATTCGATTACTTCTTGTCCCGCCCGTCACTCAATCGCACCCTCCGACCCCCCGCGATTAGTTTCTCCTCTTTCTTTGGAGGGGGAAAGCGGAATCGATCGAATATATTGGAGAGCTTTTTCCCCCGTATTTGCTACAATATATGGGGAAGCAATATGCCTGTACTTCTTTTTTTGCCATGTCTGCAGCAGGGAGGGTGACCCTTTTTTTTCTCCGACGATGGCGGGACAGTGAACATCTGTTACGGGCGTTATAGGCCCTCTCTCAGTGCGACAAACACAGGGTAGGATACACTGCGGCAGGGAGGGAGGGAGGGGCAAAACAACAACCTCTCCTCCTCGTCTGTATGTTCGTCTGTCCCATCTCCCCACTCCATTTTCCCATTTTCGTTGTTTCCTCCTCCGTCTGCGTCTCCTCCTCCGTCCGTCGGGCGTTGTCACAGGAGAGTAGGAGACAGAAAGCAGAAAAGTAACAGTGGAAAGAGACGTCTCTTTCTCTCTCTCGTCTCATGGCGCAGAACGGAATTCGCCAAACGGCAAAAAATATCCTCGCATTTCTTCACGCAACGTCAGCGCTCATTAAAATTATGGCAATTATCCTTAACAAACGGTCGAATTCCGCGCCGGACGAAATATCTGTGAGAGAAGAGCACTCGAGAGGGGGGCAAAGAAGGATTCGTCTCGTGTCTCGCCCGGAAATAATGAAGGGTGTATGAAGGGTGCGTAGGACGGGGATTTTCCTCCTTTCGCTTTTTGATATATGCGCTTTTCCCTTTCGTAGCAGTGTGTGACGACGAACTAACGACCTGAACAAAAAAAGAAGAGGGGAGTGTAACGAGGGTTCAAAGGGATTAAAGTGCCGCCTGCGACGAAAGTATCTATCTTAAATCGATCGCCTCCTAACCCTACTCGAACAAGAGTTGAGCAAGTTGTTTCCGTGTAGTGTTCGGATTTGTAAGAGCGGTCTTGTTCTCCTGGCGCCTTCCATGACCAAAAGAATGGGCAGGGAGTGGGAGCTGAGTCCGTGTAAGAGGAGGAGGAGATGAGTCATACTTTTTGGAAGTAACCACCGCGCTTTGCTGTGGAAGAAGAAGAAGGAGGAGCAACGGCTGGCAGCATGAGACGCCAAGAAAGATGAGATCGAGGGGGGAAGGAAGATACACGGGCAATTAGACCGCCAAAAAGAAGAAAAGTAGCTTATACGGCAGGAAGAGAGAAAGTTGGAGGAGGAGCAGGAAAAAGCAAATATCGTAAATTCTAGTGATTCTCCCCCTGAATAATAAATGTCCGTTTTCTCCTCCTCTTTTCTTCTTTTCTTTGCGGGTGGAAACAATGGAGCTTTTGTCTCTCGCGGCGGAGGGGCTAAAAAAGGAGGAGAGTACTCCAGTGTATGTAATCGAGGCAGGTATTAGAGTCCCTCTCCTCCTCCTCCTCTCTAACGAACCCAGCCTCCCTCTCCATATCCTCCTCCCAGACAAACTAGACCAGACAGAACATCACGGGCTAAAAAGAGGAGAGCTGGTGGGTTAACGGCCTCTCTCGAAAAATACACGGAGTGGGAGGAGCTCTTTTAGCGGACAGGGTGTGTCAGCTGCGGCTTTTAAAAAAACTTTTTAGTAGGCCTCTGGGGTTTTTGCCTTTTCCGCAATCCGTGCCATACTGGTTTTTTAAAAAGAGCTACTCTTTCCGTTTTTGCTTGCTACTGCCGTCATATCTCCCCTCTTCCAATTTCGATTTTTGGCAACCACACCGCCATGGCGACCGCAGTGGGAAGAGGAGGAGGAAGGAGGAGGAGGGGACGGACACGATTTCCCAGAAAGAGGAGAAGGGAAAATGGCGCACGCGAAAAATCCTCCTCCTCGACCGACGCCGCGTCCTTCTGTTTGCTGCCAGGTACTTTTTTTTGCCAGTCCCTCGTTTTTGTGCGAAAATGGAGTCGGGACTGGAACGAGAAGAGAGTAAAAAATATCGCCTCCTCCTCCTCTTTTCCCACTTTCCAGCGTAGGTATAGGAACACGCTGACCGATGATACCTCTACTGATAAGTATGTCTGTAGACAGGCAGACACACTTTCTACTCTTGCGATCGAGGATTCCCCAGAGAGAAAGAGGAAGAGGAGGAATGCATGGAAGGAACAAAAACAATTGGGCAAATTGATGGGAGGGGAGGGGTAGGAGAAACAGGATAAGGCACTGGGGGCGGGCAGACGGAAAAATGCACCGCCAGAGACCCTAAAACACATTCCCATACTCCTCCACTTTGATGGACAGATAGACAAAATATATGGTGCAGAGAAGCCGACTCTGCTGCATTTGTTGCGGAAGTTACGAATGTGAACAAACACAATCCTGAAATTAAGCGTCGCTTTGCCGACGACGAAGCCGGATTTGCCCTGTCATTTTAAACTGCTATATCTTTTTTTTTCCGCCGCCGCTCCGCTGTGCTTAACGGAAACTGATGAGAGGAGGGAAAGAAAGAGGCTTTTTGGGAAGCTTTTTCTCACGCGAGGAGAGAGGAAAAGAGAGGTAAGAGAGAGACGCCGGAAATCAAAAAAGAAGAAAAAGAGCTTTGCCATGCTATCATGCTATTATTGCTCGGAATACAGGAGAGACAAGTAAAGCAGAAAATAAGAATATTTTTGTGATCCAGTTTTTTCAAAACTCTCTCCGGGAAAAAAATCATGATAAAGGGGACCAAGTTATTCTTCCCCTCCCTTTTTCCAGAATCTCTCCCAATTCGTCCGCGTCTCAGATCATTAAACATCTCTGCCGTCAAGTCAAGCAACCCCCCTCCCCTTCTCCGGCCGAAAAAGGGAGATTTTTTGAAAAACACATGTGCAATGTTCGGGAAAAAAGGCAAGATATCATGATATCGCATTTTACAGCAGCGAAGCAACGGCGGAAAAACAAACGCAGAAATTTTCCGCCTCCATATTCTCCTCCCCAGGCTTTGCTGGCTTTTTTGTTAGCTGACACCTTCGAAAAGAAGGGGGGGAGGGGAAAGAGAGAAATTAAACTCCCAAAATCCTCGGTCCCCCCCCCCCCCCGGTGTTAGTTTGTTAGTTTTTGCTTTTTCGGTGGGTCCCTCTTTGTTGCTTTGCTAATCTTTTCCCACCGTTCCTCGGACGGGCCTCGACGAAAAAACACCACCGAGAGGCGCTGAATTCATGAATAATTCAAACTTCGCCGCACCATACACACGGCTCTTCGCAAAAATGAAAAGAGGGGGATGGTGGATAAATAATAAAATAATGGCAAAAACAGGTCGAAAGCGCCGGCCGGGCATGGAGTGAGGAGAAGAAGGGCCCCCATGCTGCTAAAACTTAATGGCTTTTTCTCTTTTTTCATCTTTTCGCTCAGCTCAGGCATGCAAGTGTTTCTGTTCCTCGGCGGTCACCGCGAAATTCGTTCTTTCTTTTCTTTCTCCCCATCTCTCCCCATGACTCACGGAGGTGGAGGAGAAGGAGCTCCCAGAACTCATTCTCTCCTCTTCCTCCTTTTCTCCCCACTTGGTCACGAAAATGTGGGTTTTTTGGTGGGGTGGGGGATGAGAGGACAGCTGAATGGGTGAGTCACTCAAGAGAACGTTGCAACATCTTCGTGTGTCCAGGGCAAAAAGAGGGAAAAGGAATTTGCTGCTCATTCAGGAATTCCACCTTTCGCTTCGATTCGGCGAACGGAGAACGGAGGAGGATGGACTGTGACGAATTTCAAGGGACTTTTTGGCTTCGCCGCACTGTGGAGACCTTTTGTTTCCCCCTCTCATCATAAATCCCCGAATATGGATGGAGTATCAATTTTAAAATTATTCGACATTCAAAGCGTCCTCGTCTCCGCTTCGAACGAAGCCCTAGAAACTTTGACGTCAACAGAACGGTCGCGTGCAAGCCCGGCTCCGTCTCCAGTGCACCTAAACCAGCTGCTGTCCAGACATTGATTTTCCGATCTCCTCTCTACAGTTCTCTCTCTCTGTTTCCCCGAAAAAAGAAGAAAAAAGTTTCCCCAAGCCCGTCCGAACGATCCTTTTTCTGTCGGACGAGGTCCCTTTCATATTTTTTTCTGCGCCATCTATTTCCCCCTCCCCTCTTTTCATTTTTCTTCCCATCCTCCTCTTTGCCTCTACCGCTATATTCCCTGGCGGCCACTTCTTCGTTCCCAGGCCCTTTTTGCTACTCTTTGGCCACTTCTAGGATCCCAACCGTGCGGAGTCCGTCCGAAAACTCATGCCTACGACGAAAAATACTCCCCTTTCACACTGGCCTGCGACGCAGTGTACGTAGTGCACCAGCATTATTGTAGCTGCAGTGCGCACCGCGAAAAAGTTCCCTCCCCCCTCCCCGCCCTTCATTTCCCGCGAAAAAAAGTTTTTGCAAAAGTGCCCCCTACCCCCTTTCCCTTTTCCCTTCTCCGTAGGTCGGTCCGCAAAAGCGGCCAAGCTTATCGACTTGCAACAAAATTCTCTCCATTTTTGGCACCCTGAACCAAATGGCGGGAAAATTGCCTTTTCTGACTGTCGAACGCGTTGAGGAGGATTTGATCGGCGCAATTAGGAGACTATGTTGGAGGAGGTCCGAGGAGGAGGATGAGGAGGAGGAGGAGGGGCCACGCCCAGTTTCCCCCTTCTTCTCTATTTTGCGTGCATGCGATCCATAACAGCAAACAACAACAGAGACACGAGGAGCTAGGCCACCGAGCCTTTCTGCCTACCTTTTTTTGTTGCAGAATTCTCAGTCGTGTCAGCTCCGGGACCGTTGATTCCTCTCCATGCAAAATGTGTATCACGCACCGTGCACAAACAGAGAAGGGCCTCTTCTTCTTTTTTCCCTTTTTCGCCGGTGCCGCACCCGAATATGACGAGAGACAAAAAGCCTCTTCGTTCGTTGTTTCCTGGCAGCCGCTGGCGTTGAACTGAGTGAAGAACAACTTTGCGGATGAGAAGAGCGTCCGTCCAAGCCTCAGAGCGCCCCTCCTTTATACTCTTGCTTCCCCGCCAACAACTGAAAAACTTACACGCGAGGAAAGAGGGAAGGAAGGAAAGAGGAGGAAAAGGAGGGGGGCATTGCTTGCCGTAGCCGCCGCTCTTTGCACATAGAGAGGAAAGGAGGAGGAGCGCTTACACTCGCTGTCGGGCGTGGCACCTAGCTCCTCTCTTACCCCGCTCTAGAAGTGAGAAGGGCTAATTATTAAGGAAAACTTTTCCCGCTCTCTTCCTCCCTTGCGACGACAGCGAAGGACGAACTCAATTCTTGATTGCGAAAAAGGGCAGGAAGAGGAAATTGCAAGCTAGGGAAAAATATTTTTAAGCGAAGAATTGCTTTCTGTGCGGAGAGCTTTTGGGAGTTCTCAGCGGGAAGCGGACGGGCGCTCTCCTTTTTTTCTTCCCCCCCTCCGGCGACGGCGTTAGGTCCCCTTTGTCCAGTGAGTGAGTGAGTGGCTTCGGTGGGTCGTCGGCTTCGATCGGGCGGCTACTGAAGCTGCTGCTGCTGCTGTTGCCCCCGCCGTTGCTGTTGTGGTTTTGAATTCTCCTCCTTCCGCCCCGTCTCCGCGCGGGTTAAAAGAGGCGGAAAAGACGTGGTTGGTGGCGGGCGGAGGGGTCACACTCGCGCCGACGGAGACGATATACACCGGCGGCACTTACTCTTTTTAAACGGCTGCAGGTTTGTCGGGGAAAGAGAATTACGTAATTGGGGAGATGCCAGGTCATAATTTCGAGTGGGATGAAGAGTTGGAATGGGCCCCCATCCAGGGGTCATCGCACAAATAAAGTGGGAGCTCTAAAGTACGATTTTTTGTCGTTTCATTTTTTTTGTGTCCAATAAACCAGTTGCCACCATCTTCTTCGCCTTCTCCTTCTTTTTCTTTTACTCCCTCGTTAATTCCATTCATTTCCAGAATTGAATCCAATACGATCGATCTCTTTCTCCTGATATTAAAGCCACGTGCCAGCAGAGACCTGGGGAGAAGAGAAGACGACGCCCCAATCTAATCCAACTGCTTTTGCAGAAGGGGGAGGGGAGGAAAGGAGAGGTGGCAGAAATGGACCGTTCAATCACCCTGGGTTGTCGCAACCGTTCCGGCTTCCCCTGGATTTCCTACCACTCAGCCAGATGTAGAGGATTTGCAAAGAGGTGTTGCATTCACGCACTCGGACACTTGCTTTCTTTTGGCGATATTTGCTTCAGTTTCGCCCCGGAGTGTGATCCGTCCAAAGGCATGTCTTTAAAAGCGGCGGAGTTTGCCGTGGAGTTTGCTTCCTCCGCCTCTGAGCGATTCAACCGTTGGAGAGGCGGTGGCGAACGGTCAACCGTGGCTATTTCCCTAGGATTGGCGGTCGCAGCCCTAGCAGCAGGAGGATACTTTATGTTTCTCAAGGGAGCGATACAAGCGTATTTTTACTGGCTCCTTTTATGGCAGTTTTGTTCCTTTCCCCTTCCTTCAATTAGTCACTTCTTTCTTTTCCCAACTTCCTCCTTTTCAATTTCTCTCGAGCAGAATGACACACCGTCCTCCAGCGATGATGACTCCTCCAACTTGCAGGTGGAGAAGAAAAACCCATCCAACATTTTAGTGCTATTAATCACGCTACTTTACAAGTTGCCGTTTTGTCACAGTCCGCCGTCATGTGCGACCCCTCCGTTCCCCCGGTGGTTGAGTTCAAGCGGAAGCCGTCGCGGCCGACCCTCCTTTCCAGACACGCGCTGGACGAGAGGGCGCTGGTGCTGCTAGCGCCTGACGGGGATCATACGTAAAATAAACTACGAAAAATGGGCAAAATCACATTTTTTTATTTATCACTTAGGACTTTTTTGTCATCTCGCTCTTTCTCCTCGGTTTTGGACAAGTCCGTCTCCGTGGCTGGATTTGCAGAAGTGGTGAATAGGACTCAGAAGAGAGCCATTCAAGAAAGGGAAGAGCGCCTTCAGCAGCAGCAACAACAACAACAACAACAGGGACGGCACGAAAAAAGGACAGGCGGAGAAATCTTGTTCGCAAAAGGACCTTCGAGGTATAGCAGAGAAATTGCATAAACACCAGATAATATATAAGCTCCAACAGGTTCGATCCCCTGCTGCCACCTTCATCATTCCCCTCCGATTTGGACTCTTCTTCTCTGGCCACGCCCATGTGGATGGCCGTCGTAACGCACCCCATGAAATGGTGAGGAGGGACAGGGCGGGTCAACGATGGGCGAAAGCGGCAATTTCGGTCTAATCGATCGCCACCTTCCCCCCCCCCCCCTCGATCCCAATTGGCATTTTCGACGAGTCATCCCTCCCAGCTAACTCCCCCCGGATTTATCCGGACCTCATCAATCTCACATTGGCGCCATAATAAAACCCTATCTCTCTTTTCTCCCAAATGCAGGGCGGAGGCGCAATATTGGCGGAGGAAGAAGGGGTACAGGGTCAGTGCACGCGCGTGCGGGCTATGAAAAGGTTTTGAAAACACTATGTATAAGTAGTTTGATTTTTTTTCTAGCACGCCGCCGATTTCGTGCACTGCATCTTAAGGGAGAGCGATGAGGAGTGCGTGTTTAGGAAGGGCACCAAAAGAGAGGGGTCGTTGGTGGTCAGTCTTGAAATCGACCTGGTGTGCGCATCAAACTTTGTTTTTTTTAAAAAAAAAAAAAATTAGGCCACCTTCTGCGGCTTCGCCCCCCACTGCTCTGAACATGGCTCCCCTTTCGCGCTCAGAGACGCATTCGCCAACCTAGAGCGACATTTCCCCGTGGTTGCGATCGTCGCGGGGGACGGTGAAGACGACGACGAGGAGGAGGACTACGAGGACGAGGATACGGAGGATGACTTTGCCAGGCGCGAACAGGAGGAGGAGGAAGAAGCCAAGGAGGATCCCTATAAGGTCCAGTCCGCCCAGGTTGCTTCGGCTAGACTGAGCAAGTTCTTCCTGGGAGGGATGTCGGAGGCTGCGGAGGAGCTCATCGCCAGGGCCTCGCCCTCCTTCACAGCAGACAGCATTCACGCCGGAGAAGAGAGGGACGTTGATGAGGATAAAATCAAGGTAGGAAAGCGTATTGTTGCTTTTGTGGAAAAGGATTAAAGCAATTTCGAATATACTATCGACAGCTCGCCAGGAATCTGTTCATGTCTGGCAACGAGGACGAGTTTGTGCTCTACGCCTTCATCAAGAGCAGGTCTGGTGGACAGAAAGGAATAATGTGGCTTAGAGAGATCATGCGTCTAATTCTTCCTCCCCGATCAGACTGAACCTCCAGTGGGAGCGCCTTGTCCACGACGCTGTGGCGAACGAGGCCAAGGAGAGAAGGAGGAGGAAGAACCCTTGGGGAGTGAAAGCACAGCAGGGGAAATAGGAGGGGGGAAAGAGAAATGGGGACTTCGAAGAGGGGAAGAAGTAGGAGTAGACCAATGAATACCGTTTTCCGTCTGAAGAAATTTTCGGCCATATGAACGAGGTTCAACAGTAAAACAATCATTATTTCATCTGGGCACTTAAATTCCTCATTCATTCTCTTCGTGTTAAAGAAACGCCGCTGAAAGACACCTGGCTTAGTATAAATCAGATCTACGTCCAATCACGTTACTCCATCCTCTCCCATTCCCCGGCGGCCTTCTTCATCTTATCTTTCATGGCCGCCTTGTAGGCGATATCTATTGCGTCCACGGCGGCCATGGCGGCGTAGATGGAGAGGTAGAGCGTGGTGGCCTTGCGGAACCCCACCCCGTCCACCAGGAAGCCGCCCACCGTGGGGCCCATGAAGTTCCCCGCGTAGAAGGAGAATGTCCACGTGCCGGACATGACCAGGTAGGTCTCGATGTCGTCCGAGTAGCCGGCGGACATGATGGCGGAGTGGGCGCGGGCGAAGGTGGAGATCTGATGGAAGGGACAGTGTGTGAAAATATTGATGGTTTTTTGTCGACAACCTCAGCACCTGAATCATGGCGCTCCCCAGCCCCAGCACCGCCATTGCTGAGTAAAGGAGGCCCACGGAAGGTTCCAAACCTGCAAACCAATACATAAATTACGAATTGCTCCCGCGAATTTTCTGGATTTTTTCTCTCCAACCGTTAAGAAAGATGGCAGGCCCAAGTAAGAGGAATGCGACGAATCCTATGACGTTGGCGACCAGGGAGTAGACTGTGGCGTCGACTCCCGGGATCCTGTCAATGATCTGCCCCTGCACTGGTGCCGCCACCATGTAGACGAGCCCCAGGGCGAGGAAGAGCAGCCCCACCTGGTCCTGGGAGGCACCGGCCTCGTCCTTGGCGTAGGGCTCCAGCATGCCCTCCACGAAGCCCTGGCCCCACTGGAACAGGAGGTTGTCCACGTACGGAAGCCAGATGGCAGGGGCCTGATGAAGAAGAACAAAATCGCGATTTAGAAGCTTTTTGGATACTGAATAGTATAGCAGCAGCAGATTTTCGGTTGATATTTCGCGATGTTCACCAAAAGAATCGAAGAAATCCCAAGGGTTGTCTTAGTGGTTCTGCTTTCCGAGGCACTCTCATCCTTATTTTCGGCGTCAGATTTTCCCTTCTGGTTTTCCCTATTCTCTTTGATGTTTGGCACTGTGAATATGAGGGTGCAAGTGAGGAGGAACCCGACGGCCCCGGCCGTGTAGAAGGGGAGCTCGAAGCCACCAGCCTCGTACATCACCGAGCCGACGAACGGGCCTTCAAAAGGGAGGATCATTTTAGGACCTGGATATATGACATTTAAAAACAACATATTCTCACCGATGGCGTATCCAAAGCCGAACGACGTCTCGATGAGGGAGAAGATCGTTGCGAACCTGTCGCTGAAGAGCCTTATGAGGAGCGCGAGGCTGGAGCCGAAGACGGCGGCGTCGGCAGCACCAAACAGGAAGCGCAGTATGTAGCTGAGCGCCAAGAAGAGGGTGCCGTCGTCCACGTAGGCGAGGGTGCCAAAGAGGAGGCCGCCAACCAGAAACTGGGCAAAGTTGCCTCCAACGAGCATGGCCTTGGCACCCACCCGGCCTCCCACAATAGCAAAAATCACTGCGAAGATGGCTGCAGACATGTTGGCGATGCCAAACACAAAGCCGTACTAAAAGAGGAAAAAACTTTTTTAATTGTCACATTGTCCCGTTTCAAGTATTTTTGAACGCACCTCTGCTGCTGTAAGTCCCCTATCTTCAGCCTCAGTGGGGTAAAAGGCCGGTGGGATGGAGAAGACGAGTCCAAAGAAGATGTAGGCTAAAAGGAAAATTAATGGTTTGATTGAACGATTTTCCGCGGGAAAGTTCACATTCAAAATTTCACCAGCGCAGATGTTCCCCATCATCAAGATTATCCTCTGTTTGGACATGCTGTACCCCAGCGGCGTCGGAGCCTGGCGATTCACCGGCGCCTCGGCCGTTCCTGGTTCCTTGTTTTGCATTTCAGTTTGTGCGCTTCCATTGATTTCACTACCTCCGTCGCCTTTGGAGGCGACCGAATGTGAACCTCCTACTTTCTCGGTCATCTCAAAGGCACTGCACTCTTTTCTAGTATCTTGATCACAAGTACCTCTCCGGTCGAGTATTAAAAAGGAGATAGATACTGTGTAAACAATTACTTAACAGTCTGGTTTGCTAGTATCCGTGATTTGGGATCTGACCCTCTCTTAGATGATCGACATTTATATAGCCCGCCCCTCTATCGAAATTGTCTTATCTGTACGTTCAAAAGCGACCTGCGCGGGGCGAAAAAAAATACCGAAACATACGTGGAGAATCCACATCCGAGGGAAAACATTGCTGAACTTCAGGCAACGTCAGAAATGTACACCTACCAGTAGTGCATCAGGAGGAAGAATTGCACAGAGGGAAGCCTTGCGTGTTCGACTCTCCACACAATCACGACTTACATTTATGATCTCCAATGTTTCATTGTAGATGTCTTCGCTCCTCTTTTTCAGCATGAATGTACTGTTCATGTGCAAAAGTTCATTCTTTGCTTTCGTGTCCGAACTGTAAACCTAGCAATGCCCCCGGCGGCAATTGCTTTAAAGAGAAAAGAGCCTCTTGTGCAAGGAGCAATTAGCCGAGCGCAAACAGCATTTGCTAGCTAGCGAAAGAGAGGGCAGAGTTTGAAGACGTGCAATATACCAAAAAAGTGTGAGCAATATAAGAATTCAGAGAGAGACTGCGATAAAATTGTAAAAAAAACTACGTACGTCTTTCTGTAGCAGGTTGGAATATTAATCGAATGTTTGTTTCATTCGTTTTGATAAAAAAATCGCGGTAATTAGTGCAGTCCTCTACACTGGCTTCTCAAAAAAATAATTTCCACAATTCCACAAATATTGTGAAAGAAAACATTTCTTTACATAGTTCCAATGCTTAGAATAAATGGGTCACTCTCGGCTTACCGATCATTGCCCCATATTTAGACAAGGCGATCTCTCTCATAGTGCGAGGTGCGAGATAAGACATCCGATATAGAGGGACTTGACGAAAGGGTCGGCAAACGTTCGCGTTATCTCTAAGTTTCAGAAATTCATTAGAATTTTTTTACGTTTCAACATTTTAGGATCTTCAGTGCTTCTTGCGCAACTGTAGCTCATGCAACAATCATGCTAGCACGCCGCATGAATAAAACCATCTCTCCCCGCCGCTTTTCCCTCTTTCGGATTTATATATATATATACATCAGGCATCCCGCTTAGCTTTTATGGCGTGCCGCATCGGGAGCAAGGATACGTCCGACGTACATCGCGGCTGACTGAGTCTCAAGCGTGCCTACCGCTAGTACTTCGCTACGTGCGGCATGCGAGCGTTGGTGACTATGCGAACAGTCAGAAAGATAGCACGACGCGATTAGAAGTTACGATACGCCTCAAGAGTGCTGTGGGGGTAAGATTGCACGCAGCTTACCTTTGCCAGTTTAGTACCTACCGGCTAAGTGCTGCGATGTGCCGGTAATACTATTCGTCCATCATGCCGGCGTCGGGAGTGGCCGGCGACGCCGGCCCCAACAACCACTTCCTGGCGGTGGGTTTTCAAAGTCACAACCGGATAGTCTTCTTCTCCAACGTGTACGACTCAAGCCTGGGCAGGACGGTCGAGGTGTTGCAGAGGAGCAGGTTGCTAACTGTGGAGGACGTTGAGTCCAAGGCCAACACAGGGATAGCCAGGATTGTGTTCAAAACGAAAAGGTGAGAGAAAAGAGGAAAAAAATATGTACGCTAGAAACAAGCGAAAATATGCCATCAAAACTGAAAATGAAAACCAGCTCAGAAAATCGAAAATGTGCGCAAGCAAATTGGGACAAACCGAAATACGAAAGTAGAGACATATATTGATTTGAGAATCCAGATACAGTGTACATTCTCTCTCACCAATGACTACTTCTTTGAAGATTTCTTGGAAGGCTTTGCGGATCTCCCCGACTTGCTGCCCACCGTCGATGTGGGAGGTCCTCCAGTTGTAGCTGCCACTGCGGGCTTCTCAGCTGTCCCTGTCCCTGCGTCTCCATAGCTTCTGGGAGGGGCAATGTCTGGACGCTTTCGAGGGTAGAAGTACCAAATTGCAAATACTATCAGCAAGACAAACAAGAACCAAGTAAGAGCATGGTAGTGGGCACTTGGGTCATCTTTCCTCTTTGCAGCCTCTTCCAATAACTGTGGCCTGGGTATTGGCATTCCCACCGGAAGATCTGGTGCGTAGGGCACATAGCTCTGAGTATAGTAAGCAGCGTTCCATCTTGCCCTGGCATCCAGGAACGTTTTGTACAGCTCGTCGACCAACACGTTGCTGCTTATTGACGGTCCCTGGGCCATCTTGGCTGATGTCCTGTTGAACGCATAGTATGACCCCAAGACGCACACCACAAATAGGATGCCCAGAACCGTGAGGTACAACCTATCTTCCTGCTCTTCTGTTGCCAGCTCAAGCAGCCTGCGCCTGTGATCTCTTAGAGCCCATGCCAGTGCACATCCCATTATGAATATTGCGATCATAAAGGCCATGTTGGACTGGAAGGAGAAGTGCATGGCAAAGCTGGGGATTTCTTCTTCTTGTAACTTCATTGTTGTTGGAGATCAGAATGTTCAACCCACTGTGAACAATTTTTTCTTGGGAGCAAAGAATATACTGTTCCACTCACATGAATTGTTTTATTAGCACTACGTTTTCCCCAAAAATATTAATAGGTTTTCTCGTAGAAATTGATGAAGCTGTCAAAATTCCAAGATAGGCCTCTCCCTAGAAAGAAAGTATCATGGAAGTTTCCTATCTGCAGCTCTGCAAAAAAAAATGTTACTTATACTTGACATGTTTCCATAATTTGTCCAAATAGTGCAGCTACCTTCAGTAGCAAAGTTGTGCGTCTTCTAACTTTTGTCAAAAATTTACATTCAAAAGCAAAAAGTACGTCAGTTAAACAAAAAAATCCGTAAATAATTGCTACTGTCACAGTAGCCGCCGGTGCTTAATATTAAGAAGCTGTTATTAATGAGATCGGGAAAAAAAATTAGAAAACGAAAAAAAACCGATCTTGAATTATGCACTTGCCGACATTGAATTCAAAATAAGGATTTTCTTTCTCTGAATGAAGGGAGCGCCCCTTTGGCGAGGGTAAGACCCTGGAATCCCGTCTGGAGCACGTCTCCCGGGTCTGCCTCATGTTCGACCTACTCACCGACATCGGGTGGAGGCCAGCCACGTCGGGGTCCTTCATGCAAGAGAGGTTCAAGTCTACTTTCGTGCTCAGGTATGATAACATAAAATTGTCCTTGTGCTTCTTCAGTAATTATCGACGAACAGCTTGGGAGCGCCCTGGAAAGGAAATTTCGGATGCACGGTGGAGGACGGGGCCTCACAGAGGTATAAAGATGGCGATATCTTTGTTCTGCCAGCTGGAATATGTTCTCTGCAGGTACGTGATCGTCCCCAAGTCTTTCGATCTGCCCCGAGCCTACTCCTCACTGCCCAAGTCGTCCCGTCGCTTCCTCAGCGGGGGGGCACAAAACAGTTTCTTGGACTTCACCGAACGGGGGAATTTCCTTACAGTCCAGTGCCTCAGCCACGGGCACAGGGAGTCGAGGGATATGGTGGGCGGATATTTTTTTAGAAATAAATTCAACAAAACAAAACAACGACGCAACAGCAATAGTAATAGATGCAACAGTAGCACTACGTACATGCTTAATTGTACCAACAGTCTGTGTCAAACATCCTTGGGCTTTCCTCCACCCTGGAGCACGCCGGTCTGGAAATCGGCGGCACTTTCAATCCGTTCGGCGACAGGACCGACTCGGTGGTCTTCTTCCACGATTTGGCCAACGAGGACGACTCCGGATCCGCCCTGCGATCCGCCGCCGACCACGACTGCCCTGTACTCTGGGGCGTCGGTCTCTCCCCTCCACCATCTTCCTTCTCCTTCACCTCTCCTGATAGCGCCGCATCCTCCCCTGCTCCGCACCAACCCGTCTCCAAGACCAAGTCCTCCTCGGGGTCCTTCCACTCCTCGTCAAAGCCACGCCGTCGCAGCAGTGCCTTCAGGCTCGACACCTCCTCCTCCTCGTCCGTCAACCCTTCGCCCTCCTCCCCCTCCGCCTCCGCCTCTCCCTTCTGGCAGTCGGACCAGGATCCGAGCTGCTCCGTCTCCATGAATGACCTTCTGGGCGGAGGGGCGGTGGGGAAGAGCGACCACTTTGACGATGAAGACAACCCGCTCAGGCTCAGATTCTTCAACCATCCTCCGGGTAATAAAACTTTTTGAATTGGTTCTCAAGCAACAACAGCAGCAGCAGCAGCAAGAACATTAATGAGAGAAACAGCATGGGCATTAACAACACAGAGGCAACTGCAACAGAGTAAGGTTCAAGGAAGAACAAAGTACCTGAAAAGGAAATGTTCTATCAATTCAGGCGTCAAAACACTGGTACTGCGGTCTGCCCATGATGCTCTTACGCCCTCGGAACAGCAAAAACCCGATACCGAGTCTGCTTCCGGCTTAGTCTCGACTTCGTCGGCCCCCTCCCCTCTCTCACTCTCCTCGGTGTGGAGCTGCAAGAGTGTGGCCGGCAAGGAGGTGGCGGCCCAGCTTGTCAGGGACATGTTCAGCCATGGCTGGCGGCTTCGATTCGGACTCAACGGCGTCTTTGACCACTCGATCCTCGTCTTCGGACGCGACCGGAGGGGGGAGGCCGAACTGGGACTGGAGGAGACGGGCGAGGAGGACGAGGGGGTACTGCGGCAGTCGACGGTGGGGGTGGACGTCTTGCACATCTCGGTGCTCAGCAATAAGAAGCTGTGCGTGGGGATGATGCCGAAACACGGAACGAAGAGGATGGAAGGTGCTCCTACAAAATATAAATCCTAAAAAAAATATTAAATATATAAAATATTTATTGCTTCGACAATTTTGCCTGTTCCACTGAATTTGTTCCTCTTTCATGGTTTCTAGCCGCCCTTCTCCAGTCAAAGTTGGTCCTGGACATTTTACCCCTGGTGAAGCCCCTCTCCGGCAACGCCGTCGGCCGCAAGGAGAGCATCGGCGACGGAGGGAAGAAGGGTGCCCCGCCGCCATCGTTTCCATCCGTTAAGAAGGCCAACGCAGGCTCCGCCGTATTCAGATTCCCGCCTATGACCTTTAACTGCGGCAAGCAGGGGGGATTCGAGGTGGGTATACAACAGGCAAACAACATCAGTGATTAGACTTCATATTCCTAAATCGCAGGTGATCCTTCGGTTGGTAAGCGGCCTTTGGCACCACGGCTGGAGGCTCGAGGCTTCTGCCAACGTTTCCGGGCTGAGGCCTCCCACCGGTGCCACGGGGGAGGGGGATAAGAAGTTTGTTTAAAGGAAGGAGGGTGAATGTGGAGTCGTACATAATTATTGTCATGTTCAGGCACTCTTGGACTCACAGCGTGTTCATGGTGAAGGCCCACCGAGAGCACCTACTGCAGACGCCCTCCTACACCCCCGCCGTCCACGTCATGCACGTCCACCTCTACCCGAAAGATGCGGAGGAAGAGGAAGACGGAAAGAACGGAGCAACAGACAGATAGACAAAGTTAAGATCACGTCACAACATATTGTTTTGTTAGGAATAATGGAAAAGAAAGAAAATTCCCTTAAAGAACCATGCATGCTATATGCTATTGTTACACCGACAGCATGCATGTTTACAACATCTAACATGGACACATGCAAAGGTAGGCGTATTTTCTGCTGCAATCCCTGTCGTGGATTTCCCCCTTCCTGGTGATGCGGATGCAGTCGATCTTCTCGTTCATGGACACCTTGTTAAAGTCGCCAGGATCCAGGGTGCCGCTGCCGTCGTACCAGGGAAGCTGACCTGCACAGGCGTTGTTGTTGCAGTCCACCTTGTTGGGGTTGCTCACAGCGATCCACATGTCACCGCTTTCTGCGCGGCAAAAAGTTAACATTAGAAAGGATGCCTTAGCAGGAATTACAACAATGGACCAGGGGCACTTACTCGCTTGGTTTTTGACGTAGGTCACCTCGTCCGGGGTGTTGAAAGTGGCCAAGTCACATTGATAAGTCTGGCAAAGCTGTCTGGCGTCTGCGTGGGCCGTTGTCGTGCTGATCCTCCTGTATCCTTTCAGTCCAATAATGTCAAGCCCGTACGCAACACAGTCCACGACGAAGCGGGTACTGGTGGTGGAAGTAGAAGTTGTGGAAGTCGAACTAGTGGTAGTAGAGGTGGTGGTGGTTGAGGTTGTGGTAGAAGTAGTGCTTGTTGTGGAGGTGGAGGTGGTAGTGGTTGTTGTTGTTGTGGTAGTGGTTGTTGTTGTGGTGGTAGTGGTGGTTGTAGTTGTGGTTGTAGTAGTAGTAGTTGTAGTTGTAGTACTAGTGGTGGTTGTACTTGTGGTGGATATAGTAGTGGTTGTAGTTGTGGTAGAAGTGATTGATGTTGTGGTAGTAGTTGTGGTAGTAGTTGTGGTAGAGGTTGTGGTAGTAGTGGTGGTAGTGGTGGTAGAGGTTGTGGTAGTAGATGTAGTAGTAGATGTGGTGGTGGAGGTGGTAGATGTTGTGGTAGATGTTGTGGTGGTGGTAGTGGTGGTTGTAGTTGTGGTTGTAGTAGTAGTTGTTGTTGTTGATGATGTTGTGGTAGTAGTAGTTGTAGTTGTAGTACTAGTGGTGGTTGTAGTTGTGGTGGGTATGGTAGTGGTTGTAGTTGTGGTAGAAGTGATTGATGTTGTGGTAGTAGTTGTGGTAGAGGTTGTGGTAGTAGTGGTGGTAGTGGTGGTAGAGGTTGTGGTAGTTGATGTAGTAGTAGATGTGGTGGTGGAGGTGGTAGATGTTGTTGTTGTAGATGTTGTGGTGGTGGTAGTGGTTGTGGTTGTAGATGTTGTAGTGGTAGATGTGGATGTGGTGGTAGTTGTAGTACTAGTAGTGGTAGTAGTAGTGGTGGTGGTGGTGGTGGTGGTAGAGATTGTGGTAGTACTTGTGGTAGTACTTGTGGTACTAGTAGTGGTTGTGGTTGTAGATGTTGTGGTAGAAGTGGTGGTAGTAGTGCTGGTGGTGGTAGTTGTTGTAGAGGTGGTTGTGGTTGTGGTAGTTGTGCTTGTGGTGGTAGATGTTGTGGTGGTTGATGTAGTAGTAGATGTGGTGCTGGTGGTGGTCGTTGTTGTTGTTGTTGTGGTGGTGGTGGTGGAGGTCGTGGTTGTACTAGTTGTACTTGTTGTGGAGGTTGTGGTGGTGGAGGTGGTCGTAGTGGTTGTTGAGGTTGTACTAGTAGTTGTAGTAGATGTCCTTGTTGTTGAAGTTGTAGCGGTGGTGGTGGTGGTGGT
>JAAUXU010004008.1_pt1 | contig 18290 bp, 17 predicted proteins | sample 7278151 | NCBI WGS metagenome assembly JAAUXU01 (sample SAMN14350113, study PRJNA611818) | marine sediment metagenome | isolation source: surface marine sediment (1.8m) | place: French Polynesia: Moorea | collected 2018-08 | reverse complement strand
TTTCAGTACATAAAAGACGTGTTGTCTCTGAGTTATCCCTCTGAGGGAAGGGGGCGCTGTAACTCGCTGAAGGGAAGGAGGGGAAGGGCCACTCTAGGTATAGTTACTCTGTGGGATGACCTTGGCCGAATACATATGTACAGAGACAAATTAGAGGAATTGTAATCGTCAGCTGTCAGAGTTCGACTTGTTTAGACTTTGTGATTTCCACGTTGGTGATGACTCGTTTATGCGAAATAGTCGTCCAGGCCAGTCTAAAGTAACTAGGACCAGGCGGCCGTTAAAAGTGGTCATCAAGACCAGACTGGTGTGCGTGATGTCTCTGAGACCAAATCTCCAACATTCCTCTACTTGCACTAGCCAAATGTGCAGCAGCAGCTGGACACAGCGATTTACCTACGCAGGCCCAAATTCTTTTGACAGAAGCTGTAGAACAGCCTGGATGTTATGATCCAAATAAAGTCACACTCTGAATCAGCCATGCCGGCCCGGCCAGAAATGGCCAAAATCCAGACTCGATACACAGCTCTGCACATCGATGTTATCCACATACTGAGCCGGACATGATGGCTGCAGGGGTTCTTTTCTTTCAACGTTTGCGGTCCTTTGATGTCAGACAAACCGACAGTTGAGCTCACATGAAGTTTGATGTCCTCATCTACAAATGTACAGCTGGTGCTAGGGAGAATCAACATCCGGTCTCTTAACATAGGGAATCACTGACCAGTCGAACGTAACAATGTACTCAGCTGTGCTGTTCTCGAGCCCTGACACCCACTCTGGAAGAATATCCGGAGCAGGTTTGCCTTGAGCTGTGACCAAGCATAATCTTAGTCCCTCAGCGAATGAGTAATTTCCCATGTAGCTGCTGCAGATTGCAGTTGTAAAGTAGAGGGAATAATTTAGCTTGAGCTCCAGAGTTCAGGAGACCGGATGTTGATTCTCCCTAGCACCAGCTGTAGATGAGGACATCATACTTCATGTGAGCTCAACTGTTGGTTTGTCTGACATCAAAGGACTGCAAACGTTGAAGGAAAAGAAGCCTTGCAACCATCATGTCCGGCTCAGTGTAAGAATAACATCGATGTGCAGAGCCGTGTATCGAGTGTGGTTTTTGGCGAGGTCGAGTCAAGTCCCAGTCAGCTCTTTTTTGACTTGCATCAGACATAGAGTGAACAATTTTGCACCTCGTGCAACTTTGCCGAGGAGGACGATCACTCTGCTGTGCGATCTATGCAACTATGTGTGACTTGGAGGCACATATTTTTGAGCACGCGCTACCCAAACTGTAGGGTGTCACATGTTAAATGGGCATCGTGACGCAGAAACAAACCTACAAAAGCAGCTGGACTGGATGTAAGCTTCAGTCCGCAGCCTCAGGTGGCTACACTGTAGTTAATTTGCTTAATACGTGGACTTTGCCAATTAACTGCAACGGTTCGTGCTTAACTGTGCAGTCTCGGGACCAGAGAAAGTTGCCTGATTTATTATGTTCCGCAATTAAGCACGAAGGCAAAAATTAACTGTAAACTGGAGGATTCTTGACCAAGACGGTGCAATGCCAGACCTGACACCAGCCATTTCTTTTGCTTTCCCACCACCCTTTGGCAGCGCATCTTAGCATGCCAAAAGCTGCAGCTCCTCTTTTGCTGACTGGATCCACCCTCTTTGGCAGCTGTGGCGGCATTTTGACTCGGGCCAAAGGTGCAGACTGCACTCAGCGCCCTAACTTTTGTAGGTTTTGGCTCGTCTTCACAAGCCTGGGATTGATTGGTTCCCAATTGCACGAAGAAGTGTGTATTTTCCCCTTCGTGACAGCAAAACTGGCGAAGGGATTGCAGAATTTTCGCACCATCAAGCCAGCTGCACGATTGAGTGTGAGCCCCGTTTTTGGCAAAAAACGGGCATTCAGTAGATTTGCTGAATCAGTTAAATCTAGCAGAGGTGGAAAATGCTGAAAAGTGGCCTTTGACTGTGGTTCTTAGAAGTAAGGCTGTTCACACTCGTTTGCCGTTTCCAATTATGTACGCAGAGCAAGGGGCGGCCTGCAAAAATCGGACAATCATTGCAAATCTTCCCCGCCTAAGGGAAAACGAGTAGATGCATGCCCTCCCCTACTCTTTGCCCCATGAGTCAGCTACTAAAAGTTCGAAACATCGTGCGAAATGGGTATGCTGAGTAAATTTACTGAATGCCCGGGGTTCTTTCCTCAAAATTCACGCATTCACCAAATTGCCTACTTGTAATTGTTTCCTATTTGTAATTAAGGCTGCCTTGTTCTTTGTCCAGAGTTGCCAGACTTGCCTTGATAGCATATCTGCTACAGACAGACAGTACGTGAAGGAATGAGAGCACTGAAAGTGTGCTGTCGTGAATGTCTTTTGATGCTTCCTGAATGCAAAATGTCGAGAAAAGGAGTTCACCATCAACTACACTGACTTGTCAGCCTCTTGGACGAGGAAGCAGACGATCCTCTGGAGCCTCTTCTCAAACAGCGCGACCCGGATCCACTGGAAGCGGTAGATGGCCAAGTTGGAGCCGGAGCTCGCCTTCTCCAGCGTCCCAGTCCTGCGCAAGAGCGAGTAATAGCACAAAAGGGAAGGAAGCTGCCTCATCCAAGAAAAAATGTTCTACCTGGAGAGTCTGGACACAGAGTCTCCCGTGGAGTGCGTCCTCCTGCCCCCGCCTGCCTGTTCCATCTCAGCCACCTTTTTGACAACGGCGTCCGCGTCCGCGTTCTCCTTGGCGATCTTCTGCACCAGCGCAGTCGTAGTAGACGTCTTGAACAGTCCAAGGGCGCGACGTCGGAGTCCTAGGGACAGGAAGAGAGCAGTTTTAGTGCACTTCGGGGGCCCACAATTCACGAGTGGCGAATACTTGAGCAGCATTATTGGAAATGCAGCCCTGGCTGTCGCCTGAAAAAAAGGTGTGCCAAGAGTGAAACTAAGAAAAGGGAAATCCGACGTTTCAGTTGTGAAAAGGTGACGTTTTGACCCGAGAGATCCTGCCACAATAAATAAAAAGTGAAGTGGAAGCAACAGAAATCTGGTGAAAGCGAGTCAGTTTTTGGCAAAAATTGGAACCGAAATGTTGTAAAATGTTCCACTTGACAAGCGGTCTCCATCAGAGACGCCGCTCCTCTTGTTACTTTTGGTAAACCCCTACAACATTTTGGTCTGCATTGCCCTGTCAGCCTTGAGGAGTGTGCTATGCGTAACTCTCCATGATGGCTGACAAATTGCTTCAAATCAAGTAGCCGCTCTAAAACTCACTGCAAAGCTTTTGGATGCAAGGATGCTGTTCGCCTTATGTGAAGACCCAAAAAAAGAGAAAGGACTTTCCGTACTAACCGAGTGTAAGGCACGTGTCCACGATGGAGCAGAGCGCGGTGACGGTGGAGCTGTCTTCGTGGATAGCCTTCAACATCACGCTTTCTTCCATGATGTGCTTCACCTGCAACATCAATGGCAATTAGAGATCTCATAAGCGACCATTGGCAACCCTGAACTCGCCTCTTTCTTGAGCAGAGCAATCAGCTTCTCCTTCTGCTCGCATCTTTCTGAATATGAGAGCTCTGAGGCCGACGACGTGGATGAGGTCGCGGACGAGGACGAGGGCATCGCGAAAGGGGCCGCACAACTTCTTAGTTCAGCCTGAACAAGAGAAAGAAAAAGAAAAAACTTTCCTTGCGACATCACGTGCAAGGTCTTGACAAATTCTTACATTATTTGTGGCTCCCCACGAATTATTGAGATTAAGACGCACCCCGCGATTCTAGATAGTCGCAGTCAGCACTGAAAGAGAAAGCAAAAGAAGACTTTTCGCACTGTTTCGGTTTCCTTTAGGGGATTTTAGAGCGAAGGGCAGTAGTGGGTTGAAAGTTTTTAAGATCACCAATCTCTGTCTGGCTCTGGCTCTCGGTTGCGTGTGTACGTGCCTACTCGCACGTGTGTGTGTGTGTGTGTGTGTGTGTGTGTGCGTGTGTGTGTTTGCGTGATACATCGTCTACGTAAGTGAGACAAGACGTCTCCTTTATTTTCAGAGCTATACATCATGCACTTAGAAGACGAGTGTGTGTCTATCCGTGTGTCTCCACCTGTCTCTCTGTCAGTCTATCTTTTCTTCAGAGCCCCTCTGGTCAACAATGGGTGGGCAGAACTGTTTACCTCAGGACCATTATTTTCTCGCTGAGACAAAAAAGTTGCAAATTACTTTCGCAAAGTGACATTTGCACCAGAAGCTCATTCTGGAGGGGCGACTACTCCTTGTTGCCCACGTGGATCAGGGTCTTGTGCCCCGCCTCCTCAGCACTAATACCATCACTCCTAATGTGACCACCAGGTCTGGGACCAAGTTGATGTCACTTTCTCAGAGGTCGTCTTAGTTGAGCACACTCATCAATCTTGTATACCAAGGAGAATGTAACATGTACCTCTATGACTCCTGGCAAACCTGGACGCTTTGTAGGGGCATGACTATTGTGTCAATGGTGGATCAAAATACTTTTGCACCCGTTGTTGCAAGCAGCTTTTGAATACACGATGTAACCTAAAGACAGTGAAAGAAATTGTCAAAGAGACGTGTCCGTGCAGTTTCTGACAGTTTCGGATTCCTGTCTTGTTGCTCTTAGGATGTTGACGTTAGAAGGAAGAAAAGAAAGCAGTTGTTATTAATGTTTCTTGATCATACGCTGTCTCCCAAAAGCTCCCATGCGCAGCCTTTTGGATTCTGTTGTTTTTTCATCACAACCGTAGTGGATTAACTTCATATTAAGAAAATGCAATGAAAGAAGGATGGATATGCCAGTGTAACAATGAGGTCTGATACACTAACAGAGCTTTGTACTTTAGGGTATCTCACCCTTCAATACGCACACATAGGGGTCTTAACGATGCTGTGACCATGACAGGTCTACACACCAGACATGGTATGTATGAGTGGGTGAGTAACACTGAGAAAGAAAATGACGACGGTGATGATGATGATGACTCACCTCACGAACATTCAGAGAGAGAAAGACAAAACTTCACCAGCACCATGGTCTGTTGTCATGTCGAGCAGTCTTACAAGGAGGAATCAGATTTTGCTCAGCAGTGATACAACTGTTGCATTAAGCTTTCGCTTAGTCTCAGCATGAAGAAATTCACGTGGAATATGGAAAAGCACGTCAGTTTCTTGCCTTTTGCCCGCCTGACAGGGCCTGTAGGTACGTTGCAACTATCAATTTCTGGAGTAGGCAAATAAGACCAAAAAATGAGGAATTAAAATTTCACTACAGCAACATGAGAGTGCACGAATCTTGGAGAGGACCTTTGACGTCATCCTCGAGATGATCTCCACCATATGACAAAGTCTCCTGGTTAGCCCTCCCCCCCTTCCTAATACACGCGCTTCAGCACACCCATACGAACAGCGCACAGTACTGTGTGCGTGTCTGCCCGCGTGCGCATGCTTGAGTGCTCCTTTATGGAAAGGGAGGGAAAGTTCTCTCTCTCTCGTCCACAGTCAATCCTGTGCTGCTGTCTTACTTCTCCAAGCCCAGCTTTTTTCCCCCACCTCTTTTTGGGGGGGAGCAAAGATGGTGCACTGTAAAGCTTTCTTCACTGTTGATAGCACAAAATCCTCTTTCGATTTCAGAGTGGTTCCGTCAACGATATCATGCTCTGACGATGCTGGCGTTGACACCCTGCTTTGAATGCTACCCTATGATGAGCTCAAGTGGATCTCAGGATCAGTGACGATTGGACGCATTAGCGGGTCACGTTCTCAGCCATCAAAGGAACGAGCATTGTATCACATGGAATCTGGCACATAAGTGTGTCAAGTCCAAGGTGGATAAATGCATCCAAATGGAATAAGTTAAATAAGACTGTAAAAAGCTCTTCAAGACAGGTTTTTGCTCAAAGACAAGACTCCAGTTTCGAAATTCATGACTTTGCGTTGGACTTGCTTTCGTGAACATTTGGTCACCACGCATGACCTCCTGAAAGACTGCTAATGAAATGCTGAACGAGAAACTCTCTTAAAGAAGCATAGACATTCTTTCAAAGAAAAAAACCTAAAATAGCCTGAAATGGACTTCTTTGAACGTTATGCTATACCCCATCGTCATGTGAATCAGAAGCACTGGTGTCAAAGTGACCCACTGAGGCGTGTTCTACTGAACTTTCCAAACATCTAGCAATCGCAGCATAGAACACACGAAATTGAGCTCTGGGCGCCATCAATTTCGCCAAGGGTAAAATTGGCTGCATACGCTGCCTTGGCAGATTCAGATGTGGGATTTGCACCTGAAACTGGTCGTTGAGGCATTGCTTGTCGAGATCCAGCACCGTGAGCAACTTTGGGACTGCCCATTTTCATGTTGGACCGCTCAAAGTGTGGCAATGGCCAAATGGACCTTCTTGCCAACCCTCCCTGTTGAGGGGAGGGGGATCGCTGGAATCGCCAGCTGGAGACAGAGCGAAGGAAGGATGGAGTAGCCATGGAATCGAGTCTGGAGATTCCAGCATCGGTAAATTTTCATTCCGGGGGACTGAGCAACAGGTGGGTGCTCGCAAATAGAGTCAGGCCTAGAGGTTCAGGATTATTTATTTAACCCACATGACTTTGGGGGTCATCATTAATAGTATTTGCTTTCATGATGATGTCGTCAAAAAAGAAAGAAAAAATCCTTTCTGTTCGTCCAGTTGGATACAGCCACAATGGTGCCTGTCCACAGGCTCTGTCTGTCCCGTTGACACCACCTACAGGTGTGGCAGCTTGGTCGCCGGCTGAGTCTGACCGACGTTTCATCATCACGGTCTCATGTGGGCAATTTCCCTGCTACAGCTCCAGCAACTTCAACTCAGCCGTTATTATTTTTCATTCTTCACTGATTTCTCATTGATTTGGCACCACTTTGGGACCACTGATTTTTCACTGGTTTTGCAGCACTCGGAGGAAGATGCTCGCTCTCGTGATATCGCCCAATTTCTGGCCATAATAGTCCCAAAATATTTGCACACATTAGCCTCTGTCTTGGTAGGGATTATGTGGGTACGTGTTGTGGTAGAAGGGGTTGTGTCGGTAAGGGTTCAGTGTGGCAATCTATACTGCGTCAGTAAAAATTGTGTGTGAATGTGGTGACACGTTCAGTAGTCCCCCTGACTTAGATGTCGCTAAATGTCACTGAACTGGAGAAGTGCATCAATGGAACTCTAGGCTTGTTTCTTTTAGACCCTCGTCACACTCATCGCTATGTTAGTTGTGAACAGTCCACTGATCAAGCCTGTGCTTTGTAGCAACAGCTGACGATGCCAATGGGGGGGAGTACGAGGTTTATATGAAGAGGGGGCTGCTGGACATTTTCTTGGCCCAACGAAGACCAATCATTGACAGCTGGACGCACCAGGGTGTTTTGCACTGAAGTGTCGGACAGTGACATGACCACTTTTTATACAATATTTGTTGATGCATGTCTGAGTAGTGACGATATCCCGATCTGGTCATTGAATACATGTATTGGTCCCTCATATACGTATATACCCTAAAAAATTCTTTCCCTAAAGGTAGATGGAGCAATGGGCAATTAAAAAGAAGCCTAGGTCTTTCCCTCTTTTTCTGACTGCCGGCCAGCCTTATGAGCAAAATACACAAGCAGAGTAAACAAAACTGACACCAACGCATGCCAACATTAATTAGTGACCAAGGACAGCGACGTCACCCTCATCTGCAGCCTTGCCCTCATCCAACATCTCATCAATGGTCGCGTCTGCAGCCTTACACGCATCGAATAAAACATGTGTTGAAAAAGTCTTGTCTATCACAGTCCTTGCTGTACCCCTAAGATTGTTGACAAGGTTGGCACTGGGATGGAATACAGTGCTTGGCGTAAGTAATGTCGCTTGGTACATATCGATGCCATACTCTCAGTGAGATATTTGTAAGGTTGACTTTTGCTGTGAAATGTGTGACTGAGAGTGTGGGACATGAGATCCTGCAGATTCGTCAAGTTTTGAATGTATATTGTGACACTAGAGCACTTTGAGTGTGATGTGTTGACAAGAGAACTGTGCCGGATGTGGCCGAATTTTGGCTTTTTTGACCACCAAATGAAAGTGAAAGTGGCCGAAATCTTTCAGGGGATGGGAGCCCCCTGCCCCCCCCTCCCACCGGTGCAGCACTCAAAAAACATTTCATAGCACTAAAAAAGCTAGGCATGGAAAGGCAGCATGCAGCGTACATTGATGCCTGCATCCCTGGCATCACCCACAACAGCTAACCCGATCCTTTGTTCTGTTCAAATAGGGACTTAGTTTGAAGCCTGCCTCATTCATGAAAATCCGAGCTCTGAGTCCATCTCGGAGGCACCGCAGGAGTTTTGTTTTTTGTCTTTCCTGCTGAATAAAGGCTTATGTGCTAGTCGCCTGACTGGCCCTTTCAGCCAGGAATCTCTCAACCTTTCCAGGTCCTTTGTTAGTGCTACGAGATGTTTTTTGGGTGCCGCACCGGGGGGCAGCCCCCTGAAAGATTTCAGTCACTTTCACTTTCATTTGGTGGTCAAAAAAGCCAAAATTTGGCCACATCCGGCGTGGGGGTCATATCAACTAACGATTCTGTAAGTGCTCTGGTGCCTTAACAAACAGTCAAAACTGTGACCTTGTGCACTAAAAGTTACTTCCCAGTGTCTCAATAATCAATTACATGTCAAAATTTCACGTGGAAACATCCCCAGTCAGCATCTGACAGCGATATATACCAGGCGACATTATTTACGCCAAGCACTGTATGATGGCAGCACTGTTTCTGTGGTTGCTGCGGTTTCCCCGTTCCAGTTTTTGGAATCGGTTGTCAAAACTGATCATGTGCTGCTGTGGAAGATCTAGTTCCACCACCTGAGCTGGGAAATGGCAACTCCAATGCAAAGAAAAAGTGAACTCATTCTATTTGAAGACCTGTAACATATGAAATACTTGTCATTTTCCCTACTATGGTATTGTAAAGTGGCTGTATTGCACCTGCACCGACTTTGAATGCATAGCAGCTGCTTGAACGAACGACAATGTCTAACTCCTCAGCCATCCCCTGTTTACATATCGATGGTCGCATGGCTAAAGTTGCCAGTTTCAAAATAGACGTTACCAGCTTGAACAAAACAGAACGAGAAGTGGCCAACTAAGAGTTTTGTGTGCCCGAACCCATGTGCGTTCTCCACTTCCATTAAGCATGAAAAGCTTTCACCTGGTTCACGCTGGCCCCATCCCTACCAATACTAAAATGGAGAGAGAAAATTTCCTGCACCCAAATATTGTCTCAGCTACTTCTGCAACAGAAAGTACATTTGTAATATCTTGTGAAGCATAGCTGCCAAATTCATCTTACAGGGAAACTGAGGCACTTCACGGAAGTTGCTACAGGCCTGTCTTTTATCATGGAACAGCCGGGGCACTCATTTGATCCTGTCCAGCATCAAGATGCCATAACAGAGGGAGAGAAACCCGAAAGTTTTTTCGAAGATGCTCTCATTGGTGTTGACAATGGTCCTCACCTAAAATTGGTCTGGAAAGAGGCCTCTTCAGGTTGTTGCAGTAGGTATTCATGATTCAGGCCTGGGATGAAGAGGTGCTTCGACAGGGGAGCTCCAGATCTTTTGCACATGTGTATATAATTGCATAAATTTCTCGTGCCTTGTTGCTAAGCTGTTACGCCGGGTAGTAGCACGTTTCTTGTAAAATTGTTGGCAAATTTAGTTCGCCTGTCTCCTCTCCCCATGACCATCCTTGGTCCAGTTCTTGTAGGGATGCCCATCAAAATAGACAGTGTCACTGTGTCGATGGCTGATCTCCCGCCAAAATTCAAAGCCAAAGCGTTTGACTGCAGCATATGCCAGCAATTTCTCTTCACGGAAAGTGATTACATGAAGGACTCTTTAAGAAGAAATTGATGTACTGGCACGACGAGGATGGGGTAAATGGTCTGCAACAGCTCAAGGTCCACTTATACCATTCAAACTCCCTCCATTGAGAACTTGGGAACATCCTGTTGCGTCCAAGCTTGGCTACGTACAGAAGAATCCGTATTCCTCATGTGTTCACTCTCACTCTGTCACCGTTTCTACGAAAGTACACGTAGGTATTTTCCTTGGCACAAGTCAAAAGAGATCTAGGTACAAGGTTTCTCCGTTTTTTATTATGTCGAGACAGACTAATCTGACTGTGACGGAGAAGCGAGGACTGGGAGAGCCTCTAAAGAAGAAAGCATGTGCAAATTTTACGTGATTAAATTGACATTTTTCTCCCCAAAAGGAACTGCTTAGGAAAGAAAAGTTTGGCACTACCTGTACTTGTACCTTATTGTACTCGGATGACAGATGTCGCAGATGTGTGTGACAGAAAGTGTACAAGAGTAGTTTCGGATCGTTGGGCTAACATGAACATAAGAGCTTTACAGCCATGCGACCACCTGTTAGGACACTGGATGCAATTCTAAAACTTGCAGCTTCATAGCTAACCACATTTTTTTCGGAATGTTTTCTCGGCTGTCACACCATGTAGAGTAATTGCACAATCTTTGCATTGGGCTTTCACGTAGCAGAGCATGAATGGAGCAGGAGAGCTGGTACCAACTGTTGCTCCAAAGGAGAGAGAGAAGGAGAGACTTTCCAAGTGCTTCCCTGCCTGCTTCTGTGGCCTGCCCGTCTCTCAGCCCGGCCGCCCGGCCCAGCCGGACTCTCTGCCTACCTGCCTGTCTGCCTTCTCTGCCTGCCTGCTCGACCCTCTTGATGTCCCAGTCCGCCAGACCTGCCTGGCTGCCTACCTTCAATCTGGAATTTTCCTATGCTAGACGTGTTGGTAATACTTCTTGCTTGCACTTGCTCTTTAAAGCATCTTTTAAGGGGATCACGATCAAGCTGCACCAAATCTGCATGGTCAGATGCTCTTTATATACTCAACCGCGGCTCACAACATAACATGTTTTTCACGTCTTTCCTTCAGGCAGCTAAAACTTTCCAACTGCTTATGCGTCGAATCTGACATAAATGGATGGGGCTGGAACACGCTGAAGAAACAGGGTTTCCCATAATCCCACTCGTTGAGTTTTTCTTTTGGCACCCACTGCTTTCGAACCCCTTTAAATGAGCAGAACACACAGTTGTCAAGTGCAATCTTAGTAGAGCAAACGGTGACGCGAAGGACATTCCAAGATTCTCATCCATCCAAAAGTCCACAAGTTACTTGGGAATCAATGCCATGGTGGTGTTGGTTTGGACTTTCCCTGTCAGGAGACCGAATAAGTCAGGAATATTGCATATAATATTATGTTGCATTTTTCTATAGTTATTCTGAGTGTACGTAAACAGCTTGTACGCGTCGTCTGGAGGGTTTGAGAGGGTTTTTTTTCTCTTTTTCTCTTCAGAGGACCTGATGGCTGACCGAATATATAGCAAGCCAAGCTTTTCAAGTGCAATTCGATTTCCGATGCAATGTGAAGGGAAAATAAAGAGGAAGCCACAAGTGGTTGTTTTGACCTCTTTCCCCTCTCCTGGCCTTGAAGTGCAGCAAGTGAACAACAATGAGGTGTGTTTACCTGGAAGAGGGGGGAGGAGGAGGGGGAATTGCATACTCGATTTGCTTGTCAGAAACAAACAAGTGAGTTACACAGACTTGACCAGGAGCAGCAGCAGCTGCTACAGCAGCTTCCCCATCGTAATCCTCCTGCAAGGACCCATTCCACAGGAAGCAGCTCAACCTTAACCTTCGACGCAAAGTTCTTGTCTGGGAAACAATTTCACTCATGTTCAATGCCCTTTAAAAGGTCAGTTCTCCGAAAGTGCAGACAAGGAAAGTTAAGCTTCCGTCACGCTCTCGGGCAGTGCACGTGAGAGCCAAATTATCACATGTGATGCATGCGACATTCTGTACTCGCTACCAGCTACAGTTTGTGTAACTGTTCACGTTGCACGATTCCCAAGACGCCGAGGTCGTCACTGTCTTCCTGGTTGACATCCCCGACTACGCACACCTTGTGCAACATACATGCTGCTGTTACTCGTGTAAAAACATAATCTATGTACAATTATTAATAATGTGTGTTTATCTCCAGCATTCAGGCAGCAGGTGGTGTGCGTTTGTTTGTTTGTACGTGAGTAAGTGTCGGCCTCACCTTGTAGGCGTTCAGTCCAAAGTCGGGGTTCTCGACGGCGGCCGCTAGCAGCTCCATATTGACGACGAAGGTGATCAAATTTTTTGAAAAAACAGCATTAATTTAATGTGCACTTTTTCCCCTCCACTAGTTCCTACACACACAGTTGCTGACTGCTGACATCTGTGCTAAGAAGAAAGGAGAGAAATGTGTAGCTCTCTCCTTGTGTGTGTGCGTGCGCGGGTGTGTGGGTGTGTGCGCTTGCGCGGGCGCACGTGCGTGTATGTGGGAGAGAGCGAGAGAGAAGACACATGCGCACACACGCACACTGGCGTACGCGCTGAAAGGCCTTCTCTATAGGCCTACTGGGGCAGCTGGAACAGCTGTACGACGTCGGGGAGGAGGACGAAGCTGTGTCGGGAGAGAGAGAGAGAGGGAAAATCAGCCGTAAGCAACTTTCCTTACTGCTTTCAGTGTGCAACACACAAAATCACTCAACAGTGATTTTTGGATAATTGAACGCGTCGTGGCCAATTGTTAACAGAAGTTTACTGATAAAACTGTGTATGTATATGCCGATGAATTCGCAAGTACTTCAGGATTATTATTTTGACTGGGACCATAAGAGATGATAACATAACGCAAATCTGACATCGCATAGGAGGGACAAGAGCGGGGCTACGATTGAATCTATCCGGGGATATCCAGAACAGTCTTGGACAGGAGGACAGTGTCAAGGCCTCCCGTTCATGAGGAAATCCAGGGCTTACAAGTCTCGTCTATACTGATTGTTCAACGGTATTCACTTCTTTGACCACTCAAAATTTTTGGCAAGACATGTCGCATGGGACTGAAATTGGCAAAATTTCGTCACAAGACGATAGTTACTGAAAAACCCTTGAACCGTTCAGCAGTTAAAAGCATTTATCACCGAGACCCCTTAAAATTGGGGTGGGGATAACGAGCTCTGCCTGAGAAACTGTCACCAGCCAAGAAATTGTGCCAGAAATGCTTGGCAGTTGGACTTTCCCCTACTTTCCACAAGCCCAAAGACCTTGAGATAGGCCAAATTCCAATTAGTCATCGGATTTCAGAGGCCGTGAACTTTCTCAAGATATCCTTTTAGTGACTTTTCGACCAGGAGTGACATTTTTAACCCGAAAATTGATCCCCAAACCAGGTTCAAAAGCTCACTGGAGTTTGAACAGGGGCAACATAGAAAAGAGTGAATGTTTCAACAAGTTCGCATTAATCGTCATCAAGCAACCAAGGCCAAACCCTCGAAAGTCATTTTGCCAATTTTTGCTTAGCCAGGGTGCGAACGGGCCTGAAAAAGTCTGTTTGACGTGCCCAGTTGCAGCAGGTCAACATGGGGGAATTTCCAAGAGGTGTCACCAATCTTCCGGACTCTCTTCACGTGCTTTCCCCTTGAATCCATGTCAGAACCTGGCGCAAGAACTTTGCTGCACATGCTGTGCTGGAACAAGTTGAGTGGGGATTTCAAAGTGGAATGTGTTAGTCTCACTAGTAGACACAAAGTTGAGAACAGAGGTTCGACATTGTGACTTCCCATTTTGGGGCTACAGTGGTCAAAAGTTAGCAAGGTAGAGAGGGAGGCACAACGGAGAGGCAAGAAAATTGAAGCTTTTCGGGGGGTTAATTTGATGAAATACCGTATGCTGAAATTTTTCTGGGGTGTCCACAACCCTTAGGGTCCTGTTATGTGTCTTGAGGAAGGAAGGAGACATGACCACGCCGTTCAAAGCTGCTGTAAAATCTGTTTATTTTTATCTCCCCTCAGCCAGTATTCAGCTAGTATCGCCATTCTCCCCGGACACGGGGTTACCATACCGTTACACTCACATCAGGTCCCAATTCCAGAGGAGTGCTCCAAACGCCGCCCCCCCCCCCCGGTTTGGCAAACACCCTACAACAACTCATTCGTAGAGTTGCCAAGGTCCTATGACAATGCAGTGCCCTGATGAGGTCATTATTTCTCGCTGTACAAATTGCTTGAACAGCCGATCCCATGACACAAAGCACCTTCCTGAATAGGTGATCTGAATAGGCAAGAGCACCCCAGAAATCTTTCAGATATTTTCATCAACTTTAATCCCCTCAAAAAGCTAAATTTCAAGCTCTTTGGCATGCCTCCCTCTTGACATACCTATCTTTTGAGGACTGCAACATCAGAATGGACGGTCGAAAGATTGAACTTCTGTACTCAATGTAGGGTCCAAGTATCAGATTTACACATATGACATCAAAGCTCAACCTCAACAAGCTCCAGTGCAGGATATGGATATGAAGAAGTCATCCCCGCCGAAAATAACTCACCGAAAGGACTGTATTAATATATGTAGTGAGGAATGAACAAAATAGATATTTAGTCAAATATTTGATTAACGTTAGTTGGTGACACTGCATCACTACGAAAACGACTAATGTTTCTTACGGCATTTCTGGGTGGCCCCGCTTACGAGCTTCACTGGTTCTAGCCAATCCCACTCCTCCGCCGACTCCAGGGTAGTCTAAGCCAACAAATCTCAGACGCATCTCGACTGGACGGACAGTTTGCTGTGGGGATGGAGTGAGCTGGCCAAAATACGGGCTCTGCTCGGGTCGGGTTGACGAAATGCAGATTGAGGGCTGATACAAAATACTCCATCTCCCGGCATTGTTCTTCCTTTCTATTCATCATTAACCAGAGGCTTTTGTCATAGACTCACAGACTGCTAAACACATAAGGCATGGGGATTGCGGGTTGATACGGGTTGCCAATGTGGGGTGCAGGCTTGTGGGCCCGCAAGCTCGGGCTATGATCCGCTCCCTTAGTTTGCTGCGCCTGCCACATTGACTTGTGAGGACACCTGGGTTGTGTGCAAGGAGAAAACGTCTCAGTATGGAACCACTTTCTGGAAAAGAAGCACGGCCTCCAGTGTAAGCAGCTATTAAGGACAGTGACATCTCTTGAGACTGATTCTATGCCTTGCACTTCAAGCACAAAGAAAATATTGGTCATATATTTACTGCTGCATGGGTGGATTCTACATTCATGTCTTGGCCAACACCAACGAGGACAGAGAGGGATGGGCTGCCACAGGCCTCCTGATGCCCACCACCTCGGGGGTAATCGAGCATGGCAATTCAGGTCATGAATGACGAAGAACAGACCAGTTGCACCAGGAGGAGTTGGTGGAATAGCTGCGGAGAAGGATGAAGGCGGAAGAATGCTTCCCAGTAAGTCTTGGTGAGTGGATGGACATGAATAACGACAGACGTACAGGCATCAATGTTCATGGCTGATCAAGTGAGAATAGAGTTGATCTGGTCAGGATTTATGAGTCCATGCATACTGAATAGGGGGTGGAAACCATTGAAATGATCCTTCAGAAGTTTGGCCTGATTACTGAGAAGGGTATCATTGGCACTGTCACCGATGAAGAAGTTGGGAAGGAACCTGGCCGACACTTAGCAGCTTTGCCGCAACCACGAGCTTCACCTTGCAGTTGCAGTGCCCTCCAAAAGTAATCGCCCTCCCCCCTTCAAAAAACCCGGAGAGAATGGCAAAGACCGACGCAAACATGTTAAAATTTAACACGAATTGACCCCTTGTCCCCTGCCAGGAGCGAGCCCCGAGTCATGAGCTTAACTACTCTTTGTATCGTGAGATAGTTTTACAGTATGTGGAAAGGAAAGGAAAACTGCTCCTCCACTAGAAAAGTGTCATTCAACTACAAATGCACAACTACGTAAGGCCTTCATGCGCTCTTTGGATTCTGCTGCTCTCAAGCTTTGATTACTCTTGGGCCCCACCCATTCCCCAACCCCCCAACTTCCAACAAAGACCCAAATCCTCGCCCCTGGGTATTCAACATCCTCTAGCAGCAGAAGCCAAAATCGGGCATAAATGCTACTTGCCCAGCTGTGTGTATATAACTATTCAAGCTCTCAACATGTCTGCAAAGAGATCTCATGACCGGCTTTGATCACGCACGTTTCTGCCGCTAGATGACGCTCCCGAATGGGAAGAAGACCTGAGGCAACGACGCTGAGTGATTGACTTGACTGATTGAGCCTTGTGTACACTTACGAGGGTTCTTCGGAAATTGACCCTTGAGTAAAAAGATTTAGTTCCTAACACAGCGAAAAGTGTCCAATTGTCGTGTCTCCATTGTGACTCGCGGAGGACCTGGAAGTGGTACAATATGTTGAGCATTTATATGATAAAGAGAGTAAGTGAATGGGAAGCCCGAAAGTGCCCTTGCACTCTGTGAGCGTCAAACATTGACTACATGTGGAACAGCGCTGAGACAGCACTTGATCGACAACTGCCTGCCCCTCTCCACCCTGTTCCATCGCAACTGTTGCGTTACCAGTCCAGACTACAATGGGCAGTTGTAAAATTGGGCAGAGCTGGCGCCACCTGACGTGGTGAAGCTCTACTCAGAAGTACACTCTCGATACAACCGATCTTTTAGGGTGCATGATATGGATGTAATGAATCCTTCCCTACAGACTGATTTCTTATGCTCTGTAAGACATACCCCATTATATGCATATCAACAGATATAATGTTATATCAAGATTTGACAAGTGGTACTTTAAGAGAATGCCAAAAAGTGATGCTTTTAATCACAGAATTGTGCCGTTTTGCTTTGTAGCAAAAAATTGTCACCCGTGTTAAAATGTTTAAATTGGAGGAAAAACTTTTCTCGAGGTCGTCAAAGCCCCCGAGCGGCAGAATCCAAAGAGGGCATAAAGGTCTGGCCGAGCCTGACATTGGTAGTTTAATGCCATTGCTTTACACCATTCCATGATCAATTTCAGAATAGTGCAGTTTGATTTCAGAGTAGTGTAGTTGAATTTCAGATACTGCAAATGGATTTCAGAACAGTGCGGGTCAAATTTAGATACTGCTAATGAATTTCAGATTAGTGCACGTCAAATTCAGATACTGCAAATGGATTTCAGAACAGTGCAGGTCAAATTCAGAATACTGCAAATGGATGTCAGAAGTCTTCCTCAGATCAGCAAGACACCCCTTCCATGTACCCTTCTATGCATTCTTGTGAGAAGTCAGGAAAACAGTTCATACCACCTCACAGTGCCCCCATTTGAAAGGCAGGTTGAAAAAAATTGACCATGGAAATGGACAATGGTAAGTGTTAGAGTGATGTGTTGTGTTTAATTTGAGGCCTTCTCAAAAAAAATTGTTGGATATCCAAGCCAGATATACGATACATTAGAGTCTGCCCTCCCTGCCACTAGGGGGTGCCACTGTAGTTGGTTGTAGGAATTGTGGGAGAGACTACTGTGAGTAGGGCTGGGTCGAGCCGAGGCTCAGATCAAGTAAGCTTATGTTCAAAAATGAATGTGGCTAAATAAAATGTTGACTGTACGCTGCAACTTGTTATAAGCATTAGGCTCAAGCTCATTTGAAGTTCAAGACCTCAGGCTCAAACTTGTTCAATGCTCGACAAAACTGCATTTGACCCAGCCCCAACTGCAAGGTGGGCAAAGTGTTCAGTAGGTGTTCAGGCACTGAACCAGCAACATGCTGATGGATGAATAACCAAATTATTAACTTCTCCTCTTTATTCCACTTCTTTCTGAGAGACTTTTTGGGAATGCCCTACTATTCTAAGTCTCATGAGGAAAATAGACTGAAGGTTTGGTTCCTTTGCTTAGGGAAAGCGCAAAGGAAACTTACTGAAAGTCAAAAAGCATTTCTAAGGCACATCTGCTTGGAGTTTGATGAACTCCATGGATTTCTTCCAGGTGGCATGTGTAATACATGCAGGCCAAAATTGGCTTGTCAAAGGTCTGATCCCACCAAGCTGCCATCCCTAACGGCTCGCCTGGATCGTCTCACTCTCAGTACTGTTATACAGGCCCTTACTGGCCATAACTACTTAAACTATCATCATATAACGTATAGGGTAACTTCTCCAAACAGAACTGTAGGTTCTGTGGGTACAGACATATAAGACACTGGGCACTCGCACGCAAGGTGTATAAACTCTGTACTGATCAGTAGATCTTATATGTGTGTTCTGATCAGTAGATCTTATATGTGTGTACTGATCAGTAGATCTTATATGTGTGTACTGATCAGTAGATCTTATATGTGTGTACTGATCAGTAGATCTTATATGTGTGTACTG
>JAAUXU010019751.1_pt1 | contig 18294 bp, 19 predicted proteins | sample 7278151 | NCBI WGS metagenome assembly JAAUXU01 (sample SAMN14350113, study PRJNA611818) | marine sediment metagenome | isolation source: surface marine sediment (1.8m) | place: French Polynesia: Moorea | collected 2018-08 | reverse complement strand
GGAAAAGAAACTTCTCTTGCAATCAAACGGCGCTTTTTGGCGCAGGGAGGAGGAGGAAGTTTCAAAACCCTTGCCCAAAAAACCTTTAAACTCAGCCCTTTTTTCCCCTTTCTTACGGCCACACCTGCTAGCGGATTTTCCAGTAATACGTGAGCCAAAAAAATCTCTGCGCGTTTTATTATTTTTTCGCTCTTCATTTTTTTCGCGTTCGGGAAACGGGAAACCGGAGGAGGAGACCGAAATTGCATGTTTGTTGGACAATCCCCCTCCTCCTCCTTCCGATCCCCCTCCGCTTTATATTTTCCCACGCGGGGCAATTTTATTTATTTTTATTTTTCCCATTTCTTCTTCTTCGCTCCATTTCCGAAACCGCAGGTTGGATCTCTTTGCGCCGAAAAAATAAAAACCCACACCGCAGCGGAAAGAGGGGAGATATTATTGAGCCACATATGTGGGAAATGAAATGGAATGAAAAGGGGGCCGGCGCCACTCACCCTCCTCTCCCTATTTTTTTTTTCGTGAAAAAGGTCCTGGGGGCGCTATTATGACGCCCATTCTCCGCCTCCGTCCCCTCCCTGCCTTTTTCGCGAATTTTTTTCCGGGAAAAGGAAGAGAGAGGAGAAAAACCATTTCCCCCTCTGGCTTGCCAGGCGGCGGCGGCGGCGGCCACTCAACTCTGCCCGCTCAAATTGCCATTAGCACATACATAAGCGGAGGAGGGGGGGTAAGGGCCGCATAGATAAAGTAGAGATACGACAAAAGTGATCTTATCAAAAGTGACCCCATTTCGACCAAAAACAGTCACCGGCGGGGGGAAGTAATAGGACAGCTCAATTCCGACTTTTCTAAAAGCTCTATCTATGCTTGTCTCGCGTTATAAAAGGCGAGAGGGTTTTTTCCCCTCGTGCATATGATGATGGTGATGGCATGAGATGGAAGAAGTCGGTCGGCCGGTGGACAGATTGCTAGCGGGGAGAGGGAAGTGTTGGGCCCCCGTATTAAAAACGCATTGGGGGGAGGAAGGAAGGAAGGGCCTGGCTTCCTTAAGGCGGGAGCATCGTAGGGGAGGAAAAAATTGCTCTTGGCTGCAACGTACACAGCGCAAAATGGGTTGAGAACCGAGTGCGCAGGGGACGAAATGGTGGGATCATATTTTGACTTTTCTCCCATCAGTATAACGTTTTGTTTTTCTGTGTCTGACTGTCGTATTTGCTCTCCTTTTTCCCCGTTCTTTCCTCACCCGCGCCTATGGGCACGCATCACGAGAGGAGGGGCATGGCTTAGGCGGGGAGGGGAGGGGAGGGGAGGGCATGCATAGGTGCCCTTCCATGCACTAGGCGGGGGTGGATACGGGGGGAGGGGGGTATAATAATAATATTTTGGTGGCGGGTCTAGAAGGAGAGTGCCAGGGGCTGTTTTCGGCGTAAGAGTGGCACCAAAGCCTGGGCGGTGCAAGAGGGAGGGAGGGAGGATTTTTTTCAATTCTCCCCAAGTCCTCTTGGAAACAACAACAAACCGCTGTGATGATTGACGCAGGGCCAAAAGCAGAGGTTATTTTCTAAAATCGGACAATTTCTTCACTTTCCACACATGTGGAGAGCTCTGGAAAATGAAATGATATTAAATAACCTCCAGTCTCCCTTTTGCCGCATGATAAAAGTGGAGAATTTGGCACGTTCTCCTCATCCTTTTCTGACTTGAGAAAATGTCTTACTTTAAGGAGGAAAACGGGGTGAGGAGGAAAAGGGGGAAAATGTAGTGACCGACCCCCGAGAGGAACATAAAAACCGTGTCTTGCTTGTCTGCACCGAAGCCGCCGCCGCCGCCAGGAGGAGGAGGAGAGAGGAGCATAAAAAAGCTTCCCATCCCGCCAAGACTTACACCAGGGTGCCTCATTTTTTTGTTTCTAGTGTCCTTTTTCTATAGACTTTTTAAAATAAAGGCAATTTTTCACAAAATCTGAGAAAATGGGGCAGTGATGCAATATTTAGGCAGTCCCGGTATTCCTCTTTTTTCGCCGCCGCCGCCTAGTAGTATAGAGCAAAGTTAACGAACGGGGCTTTTTTACGATGTACTCAAACTCGCTCGCCCTGGCTTTGAAGGAGAGAGACCACGCAAGCGGTATACGCATAAGTTCGTACAACGTATATGAAGATATTTTTCGACATTTTCGAAGGAGAATTTCATGGGAAAGCGCACGTATGCACGTCGGAGGCATGAAGACATTTTTATCTCCGCATCCCTTTTCGGTTTCACGCATCGAGGAATAGTGACGGAAAAAGTTCCGCAACTTTTTTTTCAGGTTTAATGCAAAGAGAGGGATATTTTCCGTAATAAAAGTTTTCGGGAGGAGAAGAGGTCCCATTACAACTCTAATCGGGATTTCCCCTTGTCCCAACTTCCCCCGCTTCCCCCGTAAAAATTCTTCGCAGATTTTCGAACTAATTAACGAGAGGGAAGGAAGGGGAAACGGAAGGAAGTCTGTAGAAGACATTATAACACTTCTTACTTGAGAAAGAATGAAGGTTTTTGGGACAGAAATTTCGTACTAGTACCTCTCAACTTTTCCCCTTTTCACGAGAGAAAAACATAATTTATAATCTCGTGCCATTTTTCCCGAAGAGGGACAAAAACTTCCTTAGCGTATCCCTCTCTCCATGCCTACGGCCTGAGAGAAGGAGGGCATAATTAGCGAGATATATTTTTTCTCCCCTCCTCCTCCTCGCTTTTTCCCAAAAATGGCATGCCTCGGCGCAATTAGCGCTCTCCCTCCCTCCACCCCCTTCCACACTCAGCCTCACACCAGGCCAAGCACAAAAGAACAAGAAGGAAAAAATTAGCAGAAATTTCTTTCACTGCACTACACTAATTATTTTGCTGTATTTAATATATCAGCCAGAATACTTAAGGAGCATGTTTTACAAAAAACCACATTCGTTGACAAAGAGAATATTGTAAGTAAATGAACAAAAAACAAACCATTCCAAGGCCTAGCCGCTTGCCATGCAGGACTTTTTGAAATGGAAAAACTCGCCGCGATTCGCCTAATAGTACAACTCTTGCCCCCACCACCGGCAGACGAGAGGGAGTGAGGGAGGAGGAAGAAATATTGCGCCGGCGGCGGCGGAAGAAGAAGAAGAAGAAATTGCACATATAGTTTTCCCCTCCTCTCTTTTCTCTTTTCCCGTAAAACCGCGATTGACGTAATGGAAACGGATTGCTTGTAAAAGAAGAAAGAGGAAGGAAGGGGGGAGGATCGTTTGTCAGGAGAGGAGACATTTTTATATGGGAAAGAGACGCGAAATTTTGGTATATCCAGGGCAACTGTGGGAAAAACCTTGCTCTGCTCTCGCCCTTTTAAGAGCAAGACGGCTAATGTTAGCTCAGGCCTCGAACTTTTTTAAATAAAGTTTGAAAGTACAGGAAAGCCTGATATCATATGCGGCGACGCGATGACACGAAATCTATAACCCTATCGTTGCTTTTGCAAAGTCGGCCCAAGAAAGCATATTGTTGCTATGTACGAAGCCTTTTCTCCAAGTTATAGCCGAAGAAACACAAGTAGCGGCCACCGCTGCAATAATGGGTCACAGAAGAAGTCGCCCGACCGACCGATTGTGTAAATGGGAGCCGGAAAGGAGAGAGAGAGAGAGAGAGAGAGAAGTGGTGGTGGGATTGGTTGGCTATTTGGTGGCCGTCGGTCAGTCAGGGACTAATGGTTTTGGGAGGGTTTAGGGGAGGAGGGCGGAAGGAAAAGGGAGGAGGGGATAAACGCTTCCGAATCCGAAGGATCGAAGGAAGGAAGGGATCGCTCACTCACTCGATCCTCTTTCCCGTACAAAAAAATCGGAGAAAAGTTGCGCAAACATTGCGCGTTTTGAAAAAATTGAATACTTCAATGCCTTTTCATCTTTTTTGCCCCTCATTCATTCATTTCATATCCTTTTTTCGTGGAAGGAGAGAAAAACCCCTCCGAGGCAATTAGGCAAACCGCCGCGCGTTTTTCCGCATCGGCACAGACGAAACAAAAATTCGGGAGAGAAAAAACGTCATTCAAAAGACAAATTTTGACAAGCTAATTTCTGATGGCATTGGCGCTGAGGCGAGGCAGAAATGACAGAGGAATAATTGGACTTCTCCTCGCTCCTCACGATCCGTGCCAATCATGTCAGATATGAAATGAGGGAAAATGCCTTGCCATGCCACATATTATTACACGAATATATGTCGCATAATAACCCATGCCTCCTGGATGTTATTGCCCTGCTGAACATGGGAACAGGCAAGGCAATAAAGTTATTAAAAATGTGTGTGTGACTAGTTGATTGGTGGGCATTTGCAAGTCCTCCCCCTTTTTTCCCACTCATCAAAACTTGTGCATTTGCAGACAATAATTGCATTTTTACAGTGTACTTCCCTTCTTCTCCTTCGCCCGTGTGTGATGTTCATTCTCGTTTTATATAAGTACCCCGCCCGTGTACCACATACTGAGGAAGGAAGACGAAGCAATAAAGGGAGGAAGGGGAAGAATTTCTTTTGTGTCCCTCCTCCTCCTCCTCCTTCCCCCCATCTCTCTTCCTCACTCCCCTCACTTCCTCACCAAAGGCATATAACTTTTCTGGAGAGGGGGAAAAAGGGTTGTCAGAAAATCGACAAAAAATCACACTTCGGAGGGGGGAATTGTCTTAATCACTGTTGGCAGTTAAGTACATTAACATATTTTTTTTAAAAAAAAACACCGAATATATTTTCTACAAGGCGAGAAAAATCGTGAGTTTTGTCAAAGCCCCTCCTTGATGGGAAATCGAGGGGCGTCGTCGTCGTCTAGGTTTCCCCCTCTTCTCCTTGCTGCATGGATGGGGTCAGGCCTGGGGTCAACACGAAAGAAAAGGGAAAAGGAAGAAATCGATTGCGCTTTTCCCACCCATTCCGGGCGAGGGAGAAGAAGGGTTGTCTTGAAGGAAGAAGAAGAAGGAGTTGGCTGGCCGCCGCCGCCGCCGCCGCCGCTTCGCCTGGGGTGCCATAAAATATCCTTAGGACAGAAGAAGGAGGAGAGGGAGAGGGAGAAAAAGGCAAAAAGGCCCAAGATAAACATGGCTCTTGCTACGGAGCCGTCTTCCCTCCTCTTTCCTTCCTCCCCGCAATAATTGTGGTATTTCTTTTTTCCCCTCCCTTCTTCTTTTTTGGTAGAGGGGAAATGGGAATTGACTTCTCTCCCCCCTCCTTTTTTTGTTGCCCTAGTTATTACTCTTTGCACTACTCTTTTTCTGACCTTCATTTTTGCGGTGTCCTTTTGAAAAGCAGTGTCTTTTGTTTAGGAAAGTACCCTCGAACTTCCCTGTCATGTTTGATTCAGGCGATAACAGAATTTCATCGTTGGCAAAGGGAGCCCAAATCTACAGTCGAGTCGGGTCCCTCTCACACTTCTTTTTATATTTTTGCCTCTTTTTCTTTCTTTCGTCTTGGAGGGGAGTCGAAGTGGGTCTCAATCTCGCCGGATAGGGAAAAAGTGTCCCTTAAATTCGATCGGGCTGACGGCGGCTAGAAAAAAGGGGGGGGAGGAAATATTTCCCTTTTCTCCTCTCTTGTCGAATCTAAAAGGGAAAAAAAGGTCCTTGAACGCAATTCCTCTCCCCTTCTCTGCCTTTTCTTTCAAAAACCTGTAATTTAGACAGATCCTCCCCCTCCTACGCTCGCCTCTCTTTTCCCGTACAGTACATTTTCCTATTTCCCAATTTAATGATTTTTCGTATGATGATTACGCCCGCGCTTGCTACGAAACACTACGGGATCGACGCTTACCAAATATTATTTAAACGAAATGATAGTATTTTCTTTTCACATGCCCAGGGCTATAACTACGCCGCTTTCCCCACAAAAGGCAGACTGAAGCCAGACATTTTAATTTGTCTTTTTTGTGCTTTGCTTTTTTGTTCTTCGCCCGTGGTGTTTTTTGTACACCGTAATGGTAGCGATTTAAATGCATGAGGCCAAAGACGGAAGAAGGGATATCGGGCGTTGTGTTTACATACGTCCGTCTCACGCCCCAAAGCCTCCATCATCAGTTACCCTCATCGTGGAGGCGGCGAGAGGCCATCAAGAAAAGCGCGCGCGGAAAAAAGTGTAAACTCAACTTTCCCTCAGCATGCAGCGGTTTCCCTGCAAAAAAAGTTTAAAAACTGCAGAAGGAAATGAAGGCCTCTCTTTTGAAAAAATATGGGCCGCCGCACCGCCTGTTCTTTTACATAAAAATATTCTCACGCGTTGCATTCTGTATGCGGCTCGTCATGAAATATGCGAGGACATATTGTAGCAGCAGGAAAATCGGCCTAGTCATCCCTCGCAATAAACTCGGGTTATGTGTCTCTTTTTAACATTCTCCCCCGCTGGAAATTTTTCCGTCCCGTCTTTCACAGGCTGAATATACTCCTGCTCCTTTTGTTTTTTTCTCTCCCCCTTCTTTGAAAGTTTCATTCCCCCGTGGGAAATGAGGTGTCATCATGTCAAGTGACAAATATACGTCGCCGCCGGCGGGGGGAAGGGGAAAGTCGGTCTTTTCTCTCTCCTCTCCTCAAGCGGGATATAGCGTGTTGCTCCCTCCCTCCTTTTTTTCTGGGGGAGGAAGGTGAAAATCCCTCTCTCTCTCTCTCTCCATGCAATCTCGGTAATGAGACAGCGCGACTTGGAAAAATGCCGGGATGCAACCGCGACCATTCCAAGTCTCCAATCTTTGTGCCAAACAGAAGATTTTTCGAACTGCCACTAGAGGATTTTTTTCTTCTTTTGCCTTGCTACCTTTTCTTCCCTTCTCGGCACCAATTCAATCACTGAGTCTAAGCCAGGATGCACCCGCTGTTTTTTTGTTGGCTGCAGCCCAGGCAACCACTATGCCACCCAAACAACCACCCAGGCCAGGCCAGGCCAGCGTTTACTACTACGACAAACCCATTAGCGAGAGTGGCTCCATCCTCCATCCTGCATTGAAGAGCCGGGAGAAAGGAAGAAAAAGATATTCTGCCGAACGAACCAACACCCTCCCTTCCAAATAAAAAAACCATTGGAAATGCCTTCTTGACCCGCCGCTCCGCCTTGGCCCCCAAAAAAGGAAGGGAAATTCACGTGAGTGCGTCGGTTACCCCATGTTGGCGTCGGGGAGCGAGCTACCAAGACGGATGGACGGACATTCTCCGCTTCCTTCTTCCCTCCCCTCACCCCCCCCCATATATTACGGGCCCAGTGGGAGGGCTCGGAAAGGGATTCGCCAAATGACGCAACCGTGTAGGTTCCAATAGGAAAATTTGGCTGATAATGATTGAAACTGTAACTACCGTGCTGCTTAAAAAAAGACTTTTTTGCCCTAAGCCTACAAGAGGCCCTCAAAGAAGGAGGGGGGTTCCTAAGAAGAGCGAAACTATTGAACGCCGCCACCTGCTCGATTCCTCTCCCCTTTTGCTCTTCCCCTTGAATGCGAAAGATCGAAAATTTAAATGTTCTTCCTCCTGTTTCCCCTCCCCCTTTTTTTCGAATGGCCCCTACTAGCTACGCACTGCGGCATCTTACATCAGATAAAAAAGCCCAGGAAAAAAAGGGAAGGCACTAAATTTCCCTTCCCCAGTCAAAGAAAACGGGAAATCACCCAGTCACTACTACTTTTTTATCCCAGTCCTAAAATCCCGAATTCGGAATGCACTTTTTCGCGACTATCCCTCTTTCGTCCTGTCCGCCCCCAAACGAAACGATCGTCCCTCCTCCCTTTCATTTCCCATGCATCTGGCGGTGGGCGCTCGCGGCCGCAGAGAATTTAATTCCATTCGCGGTTTTTACGACAGAAAGGGGGCGGAGGAGGAGGGACGGACGTTTGTTGCATGTGTCCGTCCATAGGTCGACCTGTTGCCTTGATAGTGGCGCTGTGCTCACCTATGGTGTAAGTGTCCTTTCCGACGGCGATGGTTGTGCTCCCCTCCGCCGGGATCTTGAACTTTCCCCCCGAGAGAGTGGTGGCCATCAGGGTGGAGGAGGAGAGGCTTGCCTGGGTCCTGAGCTGGCCCCTGCCTCCCCTGCCGCCGTAGGAGGAAGGGGAGGCCGCCAGTCCCGCGCCGACGCCGCCCACCGCCGGGGTGCGCCTCAGGGCGGCGCCCGTTGCGCCGGCGGTCGGCGTGGACTGCGCCACGGTGGCCGTGCGCTGCATCCTGGGCGAGGCGGCGGCGGCGCTGACGGTGGAGCTCCTCTGCGGCGGCGCAGGGCGGGCGGGAACGGGAGGCGGGGGAGGGCGAGGCCGCTGCGGAAGCGCCGGCTTCTGCGGCTGTTGTTGGCGATCCCCCATTGTTGCGCTTTTTATGCTATCGTCTTCGTACTTAGTGTGTCGGCGGCGCCTGTTGCTGGGGCGGGGGAAGGACGATTCTGTGCTATTTTAGGGATTCTCTCCTCCTTTTCCGTCTCCCGGGCGATTCAGGTTCGATTACGGAGAGAGAAGACGAGAAGGAGGAGAAGGCCTTTCTCATTATCAAATCCGCGAATCGTATTTTTTTCCTCCTCCGGGTTTTTCTAGCTGTCGGAATCGACTTTCGCCGGCAGATCACCGTATGACCCCCTCGTCCTCTCTCCTTCCCTTCCTCCTCTCCTCCTCCCTCTTCCTCCTCCTCTTTCTCTCCTCCTCTTCCATCAAGAATCAATTACATGCTCCGTTGCCGTCGTCGTCGCCGCCGCCGCCGTCCTCGTCTTCTTATCCTGGAGGGAGCGACGCCGAGGGGGCCAAGGGGGATTACGAACGCACCTCCGATGCTGCCTTGACTGCTTTTTCCGAAGGGAAAAAGCGCAAAGAAATTTCTTCTGCTCTATCGTGCCGTTCTCCGATAAAGCAGCCGAGACTTTTTTTTTTCGCCCCGGCCTCTCCACCTCTTTTCTTTCCCCTCTTTCTATTTTCAGGTATTTTCTTCTCCCGCCGCTTCAACTTCTGTTTTCGCTCCCTCTTTCCTTCTCCCCGTCTTTCCCTTTTTCCTCGTCAAACATTCGGGGAAAACGCGAAAGTCGACAGGGGGAGGAAGGGAGAGGGGAAGAGAGAATATTTCAGCCTCTCTCTCCTCTTCTTTTTCTTTGCACTTGTGTCTTCGAGGGGAGAGAAAGGTGTGCGTTTTGTTTGTGCGGCCTTATTTGCATGGGATCCCAGGCATATCAGCAAACTGCGTGCCAAGGCATTTCTTGCCTCTCACTTTTGCTCCACAAACTGTAGTAGAGTTGTAGTCACCTTTGGGATCCAATCAGGCAACAAATTTACTCGCTAATAATTCAGAGGCACTGAAGTTTTTGAAGGATCTTTGCCCCCTTTTTTCCCACTCACAGCTTCTTGTAGCCGTTTATCCTTGCGCTGAGGCACCCAGCCAGGTGCCTTTCCTCCCTGAAGCAAGTGATATGGAAAGCACAGCGAGTGTCGCAGGTGGAGGCAAAAGGAACTGCAGCCAAAGTCCTCCTTCTTCTCCCCTTACTTCTCTCCTCCTCTGAGCACCTTTCCCCGCGGCGCCCTCACAGTGGACTAACTGACAGGAAGGAGGGAGGGAGGGCCTCAGAGACGGAGGGAGCAGAGAGGGAAGGAGGAGGAGGAGGAGGAGGAGGGCGCTTCGAGGAAAAGGAGGAAGGAGGAGGAAGCGCTGATGGAAAGTAGGGAGAGGAGGAAGAGGAGGAGGACTGTCCTCATTTGCGTAGCAAGGATAATGGGCAGGGAGGGGAAAGAGAAGGAGGGGGAAATTGGAAGCTCATGGCACCACAGTACTGCCAGCACTACTGCAGATATGAGAGAGGCTCGGAGTGGAGGAAATGCTGCTCTTCTTTCGATTCTAGGCGCACGCTTTTCGAAGAGGAAAATGGAAAAGGCGACAGGGCTTTGATTATAAAGTATTGGAATAAAAGAGAGTAACACAGTGGCAACCTGTCAGTTTGTATAAACGCGCATTGGAAACATGTGGATTGTGGTGGAAGGTTGTTTTTTTCGCCACCAGTGCCCACCTAATGCGTACGGTAGTACTAGGTTTTTCCGGATGCTAGTTTCCAAGAATATTGCGATCCAGACCACTGAATTGCGAACCGACATGTGTTTCTCGGAAAAGTGCTATTTTGTGTGCAGAAATCCCTCTCTGGCATTTCCCCTCCATCCTATGGCGAAATTGAACTGCCGTGCAAAAAAGAAAATCGAACAGAGATTACTCTCTCCGACTGATTGCATCATGATAAATTCATACGTCATACATTTTCTCCTCTTGAATGAAACATGAAACCTTTTTCTGTTTGGCTACATTGAAATTGAATCTCCGTCCTAAAACACTTTTTCATGAAATGGAAAAGATGCTGTGCGCACACCGTTCGGATAAGATTGGGGCAATGACGATGCCGAGAGACAGTCGGGAAAGAACAGAGAGAAGATCACGAAAAAAGGAGGCTGACAAACACGCAAAGGAGCGATAGCCAGCAAAGAAAAAAGCTGGACACACGCACGAAGAAAGATCCTTCCCCGACTCTCTCTTCAATTCACAGCGCGCGAGCCTGATTCACTTTCTATTGGAATTGCCTTATGCAGGAGAAAGGATACTAAGTACGTGCGTACGATAGCCATATAGCTTTCCCACTCAGATCCAGGAGGCAATACTTTTTGCACACACACACACACACACACACACACAAAGTCCCCCAATCCTCAGAGACAAAGTGGGAGAAGGAGCTCCATTTCCTACTCCCGCTCGATCCGCCCTCTGAGTCACTGTTGTTTATCGGAGGGCATTTTTCCTCCTTCTCAAGACCTCGCAAGGGGAAGAAAGTTCGACCCAAGGGAGGGCATCAGGAGAGACAGTGGCTCACTAGTGTGTGTATTCGATTCCAGCTCGGCTGACGTCAGAATGGGGAAGCTGCCTTTTCCTTTTCGTTTGGTGTAAACAGGTTCCTATTCCCTTTTTTGTCCACGGTATTGTGATGCATATTTTTTTGCTATTGCGAATATGTGATCTACAACATGTAATGATAATCCCCGAGTGGTCAAACAAAAAGTGAGGTCGTCATGTTGTACTTGTTTCTTCGAGCCCCTTCTCCTGGAATGAGGCAGGTGGTTGGCTGAGTAGGTTTAGCGACATTCGCGTGTTTTGCCATGGCAGGACTGTTTTCCTTCTCTATACGAGTGTCTTGCATTCGCGTTTGAAGCAAATAAGTCCTAATCGTTTTTACCGCATCATAATGCTTTAAAGGGAAAAAGCAAGCAAAAGACCGGGAGAGAGGCAAAAGTACCGGTATTGTCCTAATTAAGCCATCATTTTGTTTTGGCATCTCCCACGTGCTACATATAACCACCTAGCGAGCATTTTTCTGTATGTTCCTATGCAAATATATCAGGTTGGACTCACCTTAATGTAGTACAAGAGAGACAGAAGCCCCGTTGATGGTAATTCAATTCAGAGAGTGACCCTCCTGATGTCGCCTCCTCCTCTGAAGTGACTACTTCCAAACAGTTTTTGGAGTGCAATGTGCGCGGACTGGGTATATGGACTCGGCCCGCCGCCGCCGCCGCCGCCGCCGTCCTCTCTGGAAGATCCCCGACGATGGAAGAGATGGAGGATAGACGAGGACAGAGGTCAGAGGAGTGGCGGACGGACGGAGGGGCCCGGGGAGGAGGTAGGCTCTGTCGTGGCAGCTAGAGGAGGGGAAAAGGGAGGGAAGCCTCACTAACTCACTTCGACTTTTGCCCCCTCCCTCCCCCTCTCTCATCTTTCCCGTCCTCCTGAAGAGTCCACTTTTCTCCCTTCCGCCCTCCGCCCTCCGCACAGGGCCTTTTGTTAAGAGGCGGAGAGCGGAGTCGCCGCCAAGGGCTTTTGCGCCCACGAGAGAGGACGGAGGCGAGTCAGGGATTCGCTGACTATATAGTCTGACAAATGCTTGATGGGATATATCTTGGATATTTGTTTCCTTGTAGACAAACGGTCATATGTAAAAATATAGCTCAAATATTGTTGAATTCCTTGCATAGGTGCATGAGTGGAAAAGGAGAGCAATATCTGCTGCCTCCGCTTTCCTTTCTTCCCTCGTCCGTTTTGTGCCTTCCCGATCTCCGTGAAGGAGGTCGGCGCCGGGCGGAGGGGCGGGCGGAGATGTCACGTAAGTAAGAGATCATCCCATCTCCAATATCCCCGTTTTCGTCCTCTTTCTCCCCCGCCATCCATTTTAAGCAGAGGAGATCCGTCTTGTGATGATCATGCGCCGCCCCTCGAGGAGAAAGGTGACACGACTAAGGCTTTCCAGAATTAATAGACTTCCAGCGACAATGTACCTTCCCGTATAGTAGGGATTAATTGTCCGAGGCTATATTACACGACAACAAGGGACGGGAATTCATTTTCCCCTGCGTACAGTCGCGATAAATGTCCGAGGCAGTGACTTTCCTGCATGTGGGACCTTTCAATTTTTGTGGGGGTGGAAAGGAAGGTTGCGAGATATTCCGAACAGAAATTCCTATTAATAGGATCACTATGCACCATATTTTGAGATATTGCCTTTCATTTTTCGCTTGATATATACCAAGGTAGGGGCGCTGGAGCTCTAAAGTTTCAAAGAAACATAAGGGTCGAAAAACATGAAGTTTTGTTCTTATTAAAAAAATGGACAAATGCTGTGATCCGCACCCCGCCAATAATAAATGATAAATTTTCGAGTGACCTGACTTTTTATTGACTTCTAGATTGGCATTAGAATGATGTTTTCGTTTTCGTTGCAAGCTCATTTTGCCTCGACCTCCTTCCTCTCTGCACCTTCCTTCTTGCCCCTCCCCGCGCCGAGGAGGGAGGCAAAGAGCAGCTTCTCGCAAGAGGCAAGAGGGATCTCGATGCCCACGGAGAGGATGACGGCAAAGAGGTTCGAGGCGATGAAGACGGAGAGGAGCATGATGACTACAAAGATGTGGGTGCCCACCACCTCGTAGGTGATCTGCCCATAGATGAGGGGGATGAGCTGGTAGTGCACCAGGTACACATTGAAGGAGAGGCGTCCTAACGGGCGGAAGCACTCCCATGACAGGAATGTGTTGATGTAACCTTTGAAAAGGAGAAAGCAGGAACTAGCAAAAAGGAAACAATTCTCCAAAAAGACGCTTCCAACATTTCAATGATCGTTGCTGTTTCAAGTTATCTCCTTTCTGTATATCATAACTGTAGCAGTTGATTCAACTTTACTGTTTGTACTATTTACTATTGGTGTATTGCTTGCCTTTGATAAAAATATTTCTTGTAAATACTTTGGGAGGTTTTTTATATTAGTGCCATTCGTTGCTTCTTCACTTACCTCCATAGCCGTGGAAGCAGGCAAAGATGAGCCAGCCCAAGGCCAGCCCCCACCCAATACGGTGGAAGGTGTTGAAGATCACCCTGGAGGCCAATGAGGGCTCTTCCCCTGCCACAATGTACTCATTGGCATCTAACCCATACATGATGGCCAAGCCTACTGCCCAGGCCAAGCACCAGATGGCCAAGTTCAGAATCCTGAATCATAAAAGGTAATCCCTGTGCCCCAAATGTAATTTTGATTCAATTTATTGTCTTTGCTACCTGCTCATTCTTATTTTCTTCTTCTTTGTGATGTGCAGGATGAAACCAAGGGCAATGCCGATTATATAGGGCTGGCACCGGATCCATGGCTTCACATAGTTCTCCCCGCTGTAGTCTGCTTCATTTGACCTACATAATGAGTGGAAAATGAAAAAAAATGTAGCATATTATGCTCATCATTATTTACCCAGTAACAATGAGATCAATGGGCCATTCTTTCACTATTGACATGATGAGAACAACAACTGTGAAAAAGGTCAGATAGAGGGTAGCAAATACCATCGGGAGCTTGGCGCTGTTCCTGTTTAAAATACAGAGACATGAAAATAATGTGTTGAACATATGCTATATATTATTTTTGAAATCATTACCTCTTTTTCCAAAGCCACCACATGGGAAGGAACATAGTTGGGCTGAAAATGAACATCTGAAACTCAGTGGCCAGGTACCAGGTCTGACCCAAGCACTGTAAAAGAATTTTGGAGAAAGTAGCAGATACAGCACAGTCAAAAGAAAAGCTTTGATCAACAACTTACAACTCCATCATCCTGCAGCTCATAAAAGTTATTGATATAAAGCAGGTTTGTCCACCAGGAAGCCCTGCAAGCATTCACCGTCCCTTCTGCTGGGTTATTGGGGCCCCATGTGAAAAACTTGAAAATGGTGGCAAAGAACCCAATGACCATGGCATAGACACCAGTGATGCGGAGGTATCGGTGGAGGTAGAACATTGGGACATTAAAGCGGCCCTTGGTCCTCTCCAGTTCCTTGAAAGTGAGATAACCTAGGAGGCAGCCACCAATAATAAAGAAGGAGTCCACACTGGGAAAGCCATTCAGAATGGCACGGAACCAAAATGATGCTTGGAACTGACAAATAATGAGGAGAAACATAAGTTTAGCTTTTTTGCAGCAATGTTTTTGTCATTTTCTAGTACTCTACATACCTCTGTAGTTATGTAAATAGTGTTGTGCAGGGGGATGTCAAACTGGGCAAGTGAGTAGCAGTGGGAGACAAGAACCCAACACATGGACCAAAAGCGGATTCCATCAAGGCAGCCAATTTGATCACCACGTGGAGGGCTTGTGTCAAATAGCCTCAGTGAATTGGTATAGGAAGAGAAGCCAAGCAACCACTTGGATACCTCAGAATCTTTTGGGTTGTTGGAGGATTGCTGCTGCATCTTCCTCCTGAAGAGGTCGAGTGCAGTTCCAGCCACAATGAGGATAATGAAGATGGAAGCCAGAATTCTTAAAGAAACAAAATGGGAAGATTGAAGAATCAGGTATATGACAATGTCATCTTGTGACCATCAGCTGCAAAATTAGGACATACGTATTCAAAAGTGGCATGCTTACATATAGGATATGTCTGCTCCATCCACCTCAGGGTGAACATCCTCAGCCCGACAGTGGATTGGTGATAGTGAGGTCCTGAGGGTGGGCCCAGCACTCACCACAGAGGCCAAGCCCAGCGCAGAGGCCACCTCCTCCTTGGAACAAGAGCTGGGAACACAAATCCCAAGGCTTTGGAAAAAGGTAGATATCTGGAAAGGTGACAGTATGGACATCATGAAAATTTCTTTCCACCACATTTGTGGTCTCACTCTGAAGAAGGGATTCCCAGCCACAAAGGGAGGAAACAATGGCTCAACAAATCCGCGGTCCCCAACTTTGTCTCCCCCCTCCGCCGAGGCCGTTGGGAAGCCGAATATGTGGCAGTATTGGCCCCTGAAGTCCAGATCAGGGTCCTCCAGGGATGGGTCCACCTCCAAGCAGGAGTAGTATGCTCCCAGGCTGACAAAGCGGTTCCCATCGCCTATGCCCGCCTGAGGATACGAGCCTTGGGCATCCATCACTAAGGCAGTGGAAGAACAAATATGTGTGTAATATTGCCAACTATAAACTATATAAAATTTTAAGAAAACATACTTTTTATGGCCCAGAATTCAGACTGCGCTGACCGCAGGAACCTCCTGAAGTCCTTCCTGCACTGAGGAGAGACGACGTCAAGGACACCCGCTGGCAGAAAACGGTCGAGGTCGGATTCAGGACCGAAGGAGAGGACATCGCTGGAGATGGCCTCGGGGTTGACCAGGGGCAGGAGGAGAAGGAAGAAGAGGGAGAAGTTCCGCAACGGCATCCACCCCATGCTGCCGGTGGATGTTGGGCGATTCGACTGAGTTGAAGAAAACTGACGATCCCCTACGCTCATGCATCATTTTATTTCATAATGCAACGTTCTCAGATATCTACTACGGCGCCACGCTTCTAAGACATGAGTTGAGAGCCCCTCTATCTCCCACCTTTGCCCCGCCCTCCGTTTTATTCCCCCAACTGACCCATGCAGGTGTCTACACACACCGTTATCGTACAATGCTTTTTCGGAAGAAGATATCCCCGGGGAGAAAAATCAAAAAGTCGTATGTTGTTTCTATCTCAGTAAACAAACAGTGACCTCACATCATCTCGGATGCAAAAAGCGGGACAGCAAAGACAAAAGTAATCGCTCCTGTTCTTTGTCATACGAGAGGTGTCGCAACAAGCAAAAAACGTGGTAATTCTCCAAGGAAATGCTCCTCTTTTGCACCTACCAAGTACGTGTTCGTACAACAACAGATAGGGTTTGGGAGTAGCGAATCCCCTCATGTGCTGCAGACTTTGCCTTGGCTGGAATCGCCGCCCTCTGCAAGGCGGTGTGGTGTATATGTCTGGTGAAAATACACGCGGCGAATATAACGCAAGGTCCCTCTTTCCAGACTACTAAATAAATAAAATATACCGTTTCCTGCTGCTTGCCACAGCCCTCTCCTTCCTCTCGCGACTTATTCCATGTTAAAAACGTGTTACTGCGAAGATAAACCGTAAGTGGACTTACACAGAAGTGTCCCCTCTTTGCCCTTAGCGTTCCCGCCCACGGCGGCTGAGGGCGTTTCTGAATATTGGATCCTCCATTTTTGTGAGGCCGCCGCCGCCGCCTCAGCGGGGACCGGAAAAAGAGAGAGAAAAATGTCGTGAGGAGGGGAGTCTGCACGCGACGAGAATAAGAAGAGGAGGGCGGAAGGAAATCGGGAATGGAAACCACCACTTCCTTGTTACAAAGTCCTCCCTGGCTTCTAAAAAAGGCTCTGGAGCCGTTGAATGTCCTACTCCGTGCTTTTTATCCAGAAGAAGGGGCAAGAGGGGAAGGGCGTCAGAGAGCGATCCTCTCCGTGAGGAGAAAAGAAACAGGCCTCCTCCGCCGAGGATGGAGGAGGGGAAGGCCGGTTGACATTGTCCGATGTCCCCTTCTTCCTTCTGTGGCTCCGCCGCTTCGCCGGGCAAGAAGAATAAAGGAGCACTATAAAAGTAGTGGCTGACCCAAATTGGCGGTTTCCCGAACAACAGCCAGCGATCGAGGGACAACTTTTGCTTTCTGAGGTGTTGTGTTCCCTCTTCCTTTTACCGGTAGAGTACTACGGCATACCACTAATGTCGCCTCTAGCTGTCACCTTCCATGAGTCACGGAAAGTCACAGAGAGCTATTAATTGCAGTTATAGACATTTCGCCGGTTGGCCCTTCTGCTGCCACGGCGGAGGAGGCGGGGTGAACAATGAGGTTGTTAGCATTGTTGTTCACAGTTGGCAGAGTGCTCAATTTTCGAGAGGAGCCTTTTTAGGGCGCCTGGCTCTAGTGTGCCCTCGTAATAAGTACGGTGGTATATCGGACTGTTTTCGGCTGGAATGTTTACGTGCGTGGAAAACCCACCAAGGGTTTCTAGGAAGCGGAAAGTTCCAGCAATCGGAAGTGGGTGTAATGGTTGCAGGAAGCGAGGGGGAGCCGAAATTCGACCTAATTTCTCGCTTTTCGGCAAAATTAGCCGCTAGGACAGAGCAGATAGGCGCTTCTCCCCCCTCACCCTCTCTTTCCCCCGTCGTAATCGCTTTTTTAGTCCCCCCCCCTTCCACTGCATGACAAAGCATGGAAGGCCGAGGCAAGCAACGGAATTCCATACTCTGCCGCAGCAACACACACACATTATTGTATTGCAAACGGATACACAAAGGCGATGGGGGAAGAGGAGGAGGGAGGCCCGTGGGTGAAAAAACTGACAGCTAGGGGGGAGGGGAGGAGGGGGAGTTGCGTAGTTTGTGGATCCTCCTCCTTCTCCGCCCACTCCTCCTCCGCATTCGCTCTAGAGGGAAACGGGTTTAACAAAACCGAAGTAAAAAGCACAAACATATTTATAATGTTGTTCAAATGTGTGCATGATGTAGGTGTGCACTGATATGAATACTCCGTGCGTGGCTCTATGAAACCTCCCCTTTTACAGTAGTAATGAGGAGAGGGAGCGAAAAAGAAAGGCGCCTCCTCGCCTCCAAGTACGTACGGACGAAGCTATATAGCGGAGGGAGGAAGGGGGTGATGTGTGTGTATTTATTTTTCATGACTTCCATCTCCGCCCCCTCCAGTTCGATCGCGCCGTCTCCCTCCCTCCGCGGAGGGAAGAAGCTAGCACGGAAAGAGAACCCTGGAATGGAGGTACAGATACTACACAAATCGCAAGTGGTCTTTTTTGTACAAGGGGTGTCTGTCTTTCTTGCAATTGCTCGTAATACTTCAAACTCTATGACGTATACTGGCTTCCACTATTTGCTGGCAGGAGGGGAAATGGATGGATCGCTCCCTTTATCTTCAAAGAATTTTTTTTCGCTTACATGTATGAAGTTTAATATGTGTACGG
>JAAUXU010150666.1_pt1 | contig 18301 bp, 14 predicted proteins | sample 7278151 | NCBI WGS metagenome assembly JAAUXU01 (sample SAMN14350113, study PRJNA611818) | marine sediment metagenome | isolation source: surface marine sediment (1.8m) | place: French Polynesia: Moorea | collected 2018-08 | reverse complement strand
GGTAGGAAAAATTTTAAATTTCACTTCAAAAAGGCCACCAAATCAGCCCGTTTTTTGTCCCTCAGATGAGTGTCCGATGACTTTTGCACAGCACTGTATATGTAGACTATGGATGAGTACCATGGATACACTGGTGTGCATAAGTGAGCAGCTCTTTGCTCAGTTGTTGGGGATGTACAGGGTGTATGTGAACACCCTGTCAACTGATCTGATCCTTCCTCTGAGGTGAAGGCATGGAGTTGGGCTGAGCTTGAACTCAAAGCAAAATGATTAGCTTAGATGAGGCTTTCACTCATCCCAAAGTCGGACTTCCTTGAGCCCTTGCCCGTCTTGGAAGGTCGCACATCAATGAACGAATCAGTTGACCAACATTTTAAAATCACTTGTGCATCATTTCTTACTTAAGCACTCAAAAAAAGCCATACGAGTAAAGTTTTGCACCTCTGTACTTTCACCTCATTTTGTCGGTCAAGTCTTTCACTGCTAGAACTTGCTGCACAGTTACTGTGTGGAGACCTCCCAGGGTTTCAGCGCCTCTCTTTGTGGAGCCCTTCAAAATGACACATGAAATATGGTTTGAAAGTGAAACGAGTGAAGTATATGAGCTCTTTGCTCAAGGCGGTTCTTCTGCAGCAGCACACGTCTCATCGAAGCTAGAGGCAGACAAAGCAGTATTCGTCGACAGAAAGCTTATTCGCGCACACCCTATAGCAGCATACATCCTGTATGACTATTTTCGGAATCTCCAGTAATTCCTAAAATCAATGCGCTTACATAGCAATACTCTCCGCTTAATTTACCACTGATTACATTACGATGCATTGCTGCTATAATATGTGGTTTTTGACATCACCCCATGACACTGGCGGTTTCACATCAAGTTGTACGCAGTTGTGATGTCGGGACCCCCTGCTCTTGCAGTAAAGTCAGTACTTAACAAGGTGCTTCGATTTAAAGGTCCCGTTATAGAGACTTTGTTTTTCATTTCATTTGACTGCGGTGTTTCAGTTTAGCAGCTGGAAAGTAGCTAAGCAGATCCACATCAAATATGTTTTATTGACATAACATCTGTATGTACTGTGTCTATAAATCTTTGAAGGCAGACAGAGGGAGTCATTATTTTTCAATCCACTTGATCAAAATGTCTTCCAATGGCGTCGTGAGACAAATCTGAGGCGCCACAAGAGGTTGAGCCAGCCTACGGACTGCATCAGAACCTTCGCTAAAATCGTATCGTTCTTGTGTCGAAGGTTGAAGTTACTAAGGCGCGGGACAAACAAACAGACCCGGATGTTGATGAGCTGCTGTGTGAGTGTCAAGTCCTTTGGAGAACAAGTAGGAAGACGTCTTGTTGTGCAGGTTGATGCAGGCGCCGTCAGCTTCCATCCCTGCACTCCCCTGTTCAGGTTGCCCATCTTTCTCGCCCAACTTTCATGTTTCCGGATGCGACGAAGTTGAAATGACACGAGCGGAAGCTGCGGAGACATAAATTCGATCCCAGTGCGTGTGGGCGGACGCGTGCGCGTATAAATCGTCAGACGAAAAGTCAATTTTGAGCTGGGAGTCGTCGGAAGTTCGCTGTCGAGGAGTCAAAATGTACCAAAGTTGCTGCTTTGGGAGAGAGCCTTTTTTTTTGCTCTCAAGGCCACTCTACACTTCCTAGACGCTTGAGTCAGTGCTGCAAAGGCTGGTTGTTGTGACCTTGAGGATCCTCCCGTGACTTGACTGCCAGACAGAATTTCTGTTCGATTTTGTGGGGAATTTCGAACGTCGAAAAGTTATTGGAAGAAATGTTGAACAGTCGTGAACAATACCAGAAACCTGCAATCAAGTGAGTATTGGACCATTTGAGCTGTACCAAACTCACAGTATGTCTTTCTTGAGCATCTTCACCTGTTCCATATAAAACAAGTACTTGGCCGTCTCAGCGGACAAGGAAGACCTCGACTTTGTGACCAAAAAGTCCTGCTGTGAAGAAAGATCTTCACTCTGCTCCAAAAATGTTTGACCTGCAGAGTCAAATGCGAGATATTTTGGATTTTATTATTTTGGGTTTTGTTTGTTCCAACGCTGTTCGACTTTTCCAAACATTTGATTCATGTCTTACTTGGCTCAAGAATATAAATCTCGGCGAGACATGTCACGCTGGAGAAGTACACCTTCTTGAGAGACCTCCTTCCAGGAGGCTTCTCGTCCTACGACTTGAAGAGGATGTCGTCCTTCCTCAACAGTCTGTCTGGCATGTCTGGCATGTTGCAGCCTGGCAACCTTTCGTGGCCATGAACTTAACTTCTGATTGCATCTTCCGACAGCAAAGGGGTGACCTTTCTATTTCGGTCTGGTTTGTGGTTTTGTTCTGTTGACACAAATAATCCTTCATTCGCTGGTCTCTGCCATCATATACAGTTGGGTCCAAAGTTTTTGACAACCCCTCAAAATTTGCATTTATGCACACAGATCTAAAACCACAACCTTGAGGCAAGTGTCGTCTGGTTATTGGTGACATCTATGAGAAATGCACCTTTCCCCTTTAGACAACTTTTGCTGTATCACATTTTTGAAAGAATTTCAAAGCATAACTTAAAAAAATTACCTGTTTAATACGTACACAAATTATCTCGACCTCAAGAGTGTCTTCTTTTCTCCTTAGGATGAAGAGGAGTGGGAGTGGAAGCGCACCGACGAACTGATCCACCCCGCGGATCAGCGCCGGATCATCCACGTCAGGGTCCCTAGGAGGTCGAACGGTGACATGAACACCACACCCTTCCACCACCACCACCAACAGCAGCAGCAGCTCATCCAGACAGCTGGCGGAGGAGGACCTGGAGGTACTGCAGGCGCGAGGATGAGGTCGAATCAGTCGGCGCTGTGAGGAATCACCAAAGATCACCCCAAACAAGTCACAAGTGCTTATTTCAGCTTTAAAAAGTGCACCGGGCATACCCATGTAGTTACGGAACTGGTGCCAATAGGGCCTGGTTCTTCATTAGATTTTGTTATAAGTGCCATAATTATACCTGCAGCTTACATGAGTATGTCTGTCCATTCATAAAGATCTCGAAGTTATATTGTACTAGTCAAATAGCTAGTAGAAGATGTCAAAAACGTGTCCTTCTGGTGATGTCTTGAAAGTGAGACAATAAAGCATTTTTTTACCAAAGCTACCAAATCTCCTCAAGGGTCCTCTTCAAGGGGACTCAGCTGTCAGTCAGTCATAGATAGCGACGACGAAACCCCGTGAGTCACCGAAAACTCCAGTCTGTTCTCCCGAGACACAAGACCGAACCCCACAACACCGACGTGAAAGAAACTCCATCGGAACTAGAGCGCCATCAACGAAATGGTTGGACTTCAGCGAGTCAAAGCCTCTCATATTTTTGCCTCGCACTGTTTGCGGATCCGTCGGTGAACCACCTTTTTGTCTTCAGTCATGTGGCCGCGCACGTGTGCGTTTGGCACGAGAGAAAGTGGCTCTCTGAAAAAAAACATTTAATCCGCAAGAAACGTTGCCTTTCTTCACAGCCTCATTTTCCGCACAGCTGATCAGAATTGAGGCGTCATTATCGCATTCAGAACGCGGTCTTTAGGGGAGTCGACAGAACGTGGACGTGGTGGAATTTGTTTCAAACCAAGAGCTCTGGATGGAGGTCATCTGTAAGGAAGATTTATAAAAATCTTACAATAATCCGAAGCACGAGGCGAGCAAGCACGCGTCAAACCACACGTGTTCGACCCCGTGCAGTTGCACATCTCGCCGGCACGCAGTGTTGTGGGGATCAAAGCGGGTCGACCCGGACGTCCCGGCGACTTTGGAACGTTCAACTGCAGCGTGACTTGGTTTCTAAATAAAATCTTTCACCCACATCATTTCGGGACCAAGCAAAATTGGACAGGATGTTCTCAGAGGCCCTTACTGTGGCTTCAATCCATGAATAAGGATTATTAAGTCCACCTACTGTGATGCGACATTCGCTTCACGACAAGAAGTAGTGACCCAGGCCTAGCTTGGCTGCTCATAACGTTACCCCGCTCCAGGGGTAGTAATGGAGCTCCGCCTTATCATCAGACCGAAAAGCTCCATGGTGAGACTTTTCAGAATGTTAAGTGTTCAGGGTGAAATCAATATAACGCGCTGAGCTCTCCAGGAAATGAGCAGCGCTGTGAAATCCCCTGATAACGTGACCTCCACAACGTGAGTGTTTGCGCCGTCGTCAGAGGCTTAAACGTGTGTGGCAGGGACGCATGAGGCTGTTACGACCTTGGCCAATGAGAGCTACGCAGACGCTGCAGCCTCTCTCGGTCACGTTTCGCGTCACATCTCTGCTTTACTGTGTTGTTTGTTCAAGAATCATTTTCAGACTTCCCGTGAAAAAAGGTGTTGTTCTACAGAAGAAGACAAAGAAAGTCAAGCTGGTCAAGTCATAAGATGACACAACCAAAGGTTGCGTGTCAGATTTTGACAACAGGCGAAAAAATATGCAATTGCAATTTTCTCGGCCTCTCAAAAAAACAAAAATAACAACCTCGTGCAGACCCAATCACGAGAGAGAAAAGTGGAGCCCGAAGGGACATAAAGAACAAGTCCAGGAAAGCTGTCACGTGTATGATTTTGAAAGTACCCAGCACAGCTCCATAGAACGGAGAGTTTATGGACATAATTTTAGGGTGACAACACCCGTGCCAGCCTACAAAATTTCATGAATCTACATACTCATACTATAACTCAGGTGAAGTTTTCAGGTCACGCTCATTGCAGCCTAAAAGTTATGAAGATGATAGTGCTCAGGCCATAGTGCTTAGGCCAAAATAAACTTTGAAAAACTATTACACATGCAAAAAAAGTTATAAAATAAAAATTATTCAACTCTTCATGTTCATAAAATAAAATGTTAAAATTAAGCTGATTGGAAGCCATCTTATATATATCGACTGCCAAATGTTGTTGGCTGGAATGGGTGTTGTCACCCTAAAATCATGTCCATAAACTGGCCGTTCCATGGAGCTGTGCTGGGTGCTTTCAAAATCTTGTGTGTATGATTGCTATTTTTCCTACCCAACGAAGTGGGTAGCAAGCGCGTAAGCGCTAGTTAAATAGCCACAATGCAGCAGGCATCACATACAATATACCGGTACAGTTTAGACTTAAACTTGAGTGAAGTCTATTCTTGCTCATAATGGTGTGCAAACTCCTGACCTTTGCTACGTGGGGACTTTTGAGGCGACCCCCACCAACGCGTAGGACCTCAGGTTTAATGTGTGACGCATGTTCTGACTGCCCGAGGCCAAAGAAAAGCATCCAACTTTGTAGCTGCTTTCACATAGCCATGTAAATGAGACCTGAATATAAATACAGAGTTGTACACGTCGCAGTTGCCACTGCCAGGAGGCTTTGCACGCCCTCCAGTTGTGTCTAGGGGATGAAGACACACTTGTGACTCGAATCTGGTGCCATTTCCAGCCACTGCAGCTGCCAGAGTGCCGCAGTTAAGGTGGGCACCCTGTAGCTTGGTCCTGTGTCACAATACGTTTACCCATATAGTTCGTCTCTGGCCCTTAGTGTAGTGAGACGATCAGTTCCATGCCCTATTCAAAAGTTACGCGCTCACAACAAAAGTTTTGGGCACTCTATTTCTAAGACAAATAGGAGATCCTGTGTCCCTCTCAAGCCAGCTTACAAAAACAGCAATCGCACGTGAGATTCTTAACCTTTGCAGAGTTCGTTCATTTGTAATTAACTTTGCTCCAGGGGCTACTTTTTCCCTTCTTTTTGATCACGTAGCGTCAAACGTACCAGTGCTGAAGAGTCGAGCGATGAGATTGCGGAGATTCGAATCACCGGGAAGCGAATCTGAACGTCAACGAGTGTCGCCAATCTGGAATCCCAAGCAAATCTTTTAACATCTTCTTGGGATGTGAATCTGACTCGAATCGAATTCGAGTCCTGAGCGAATCTTGGTAAGGAGACATGGATGAAACGTGGAGAATCAGCCAAGATTTGGCACCTTTAGCAAGAAATTCCGATTCCCGTGATCATCGTGAGATTGTGATCCGTGACTTTGAGTCTTTGGTGAATCCTCGAATCTAGAGCGAGCATGGCAAAGATTCGAATCGGACTCGAATCCAGCGCTACTGAGGAAAATCGAGCTGATGACCCATAAACTTGTCCACAGCGTGCATTTTGATGCTCTGGCTTGCTTGCTCGACCGGGAAAGACTGTTGGACCTGGTGGACGACGAGGAGGTCGACCACAAGCTGGTGACCTCGGAGGAGACAGAGAGAGGACGTGGACATCCTTGGATGCGTGAAGGTGGATCGAGAGAGTCTCCTACAATGTCATCGTCTTTGCCAACAAGCTTGGCATTTGTTGGCCGATTGCTTGACCAATCCTATGTCTGTCTAGGGGTCCTGATGCATAAGTTCCTTCTGGTCATGCACGAATACGACTCCTCAAGGTCGTCACCAGATTCACCAACATCCTCCTCATCCCCAAGTCATGCACCTTCCACCTACAGCAGCCGTCCTCTCAGCGACCATGTCCTCAGCGACCATGTCCTCAGCGACCATGTCCTCAGCGACCATGTCCTCAGCGACCATGTCCTCAGCGACCATGTCCTCAGCGACCATGTCCTCAGCGACCATGTCCTCTGCACCTATGTGTGCAAGGTTCACGTAGAGCAGCACAGGTTGGACTGGCTCCACGACCATCAACGTTGCCAACCTACCCAGCCACCAGCTCCTCGTCAACTGGACCTCAGTCCTCACGCACTACGCCGACAAGCTAGGCATGGTCAGTCGGACTTCAGTCATCAACAACCTCAACCATCGTCACTGGGTCCCAGGATGAAGAGTTTTTTAACTCAACCTCCTTCTTAGAGAGGTCGACCTTCCCCATAGCTTGGCCCCAAAATAGGGTGTTGGCAGTACTAAATGTGTTCCGCGTCCGTCGTAGTCTAGGACTGTTGGGTGTTGGCAGCACCAATCTGTCTGTGCTGTCGGCTCGGGTGAAGAAGAACCCATTCCATTGTTACATCAGCTAGCTGAAGGCCTCGCAGATCTTTTGTACCTTCTCATAGCTTCCTCCAGTTGCAACTTCCATTATCCTTGCACTCGCAGCATTGACGAGTCTCAGTGCAGCGTACGAGCATTCACAGGACTGCAACAGGTCCTCCTCCTCCCTGATCACACAGTTGAAACGGAGAGATAGAGAGAAGCTTTCCCTCGCTACGCACCACATACTTGATAGCAGCTCGATTCTCTCTCGAGAACCCCTCCCCCCACCCGAAGTCCTCGCCAGTTGCTCTCTGCGCGCTCTCCGATCACGAAGGGACGCTGAAGAGACACTGATAACGTCTACCTGACCAATTTACTTGGGTCCGGACGCTTCGCACCGGGAGCAGAAAGCAGTCAAATCCGGGAAGGTGAGTAAGGAGGCGTGCGAAGGGAGGCCCGAGGTCGTTGTCCAACAGGTATGGGATGGGCAAGGACAACGAGAGTGTGATGGAGTGGGGCAGAAAGGGGTTGACGAACACACACACGCACAAGGCCTAGTGCACAAGGCCTGATGAGAACAATGATAACAGCATGTCGCGTAAGAGTGTAGGAATTAGGGTTGCCAATTTGGCTTTATTCAAGCCAGTTTTGAGAAAATGAGCTTTTTCCGGCACATCTTTGGAATTTTTGAAGGTTTTTTTAACGTTTACCTCAACTTCAAACAAAGCTGTTACTGAATAGAATTTGGCTTTATCTTTGTGTGCCCTATTTCCTCTCTGGTCTAGTCTTGCCAGCAGTTGGGCTTTTTATGACGACAAAAAGTTGGCAACCCCGGTGCATATATCGGACTCCGACAGCTGGCCCAAATCTGAATCCGACATCGAATTTTCACTTGTGGCATTTCGGCGTCTTTTAAGAACTTGTGAAAGGAGCCATCAAAGAAAGACTCGGCTCATAAAGAGTTCCAATTCCCACATGATCACCTTGGCATCTCCAGACTTTCTTCACGTCCCGAAAACGGTTGACCTCCATGAGAATCTGCAGCAGGTGCAAAATATTAAGAACCCCCCTCCAAGCGTTGATGTCGAGCTGCTGCCACTTGTTGGCGCGGAGGCTTTCACTTATTGGGGATATCTGAGGCCTCGACGCTGTTGGGTTTGAGGCTATAGATGAATTTTGTCTGAACGGTTTGGGGAACCACTTGCGACTATCATTTGGCAGATATTGGAACATGAGAAAAAAGAATTGGTCCGGATTGATAATGTCAGGGACGGACGGATATTGTCAAATTCTACCAAAAAGCTGATTAAAAAAAATACTGACAAAATAAAGCCCATTGCTTTCACTTCCTTTTTTTTGTTGTCACCAAGGCAAAGCTTTTTTGACGGGTGCGTAGATTGAGAAGCACTCGGGAAATTCCTAAAAATCAAGAAAATTTCTATTCACGATCAGCTTTCTGCCCTGATATTCGGGAAAAATTAAGTTTTCTCCATAAAATCATCCTTTTTTCCCGTTTTTCACCCACCAATGGTAAAGAAGATATGTTTATATGAAAGTTGTGTTTTGTTGTCCCCGGTTGACGTCGCACGATTAAACTCGCCATGATGATTGTCTACGACCCAGGCAGTGCCCTTGACAAAGTAAAATTGAATTGCTAATTTTTCCGGTAGAAGCCTTCGATTTTGGGGCTAATTTTTGCTCTGGGTGCCTGGCCTTTTTGGCACGTGCACCTGCTAGTATCATATAGACATAATATATATACGTGTAAGATTAGATTGTTTCAGAAAGGTGACCCCAAGTTGCTCGGGGATGTTTTGATGTGAGGCAGTGGAAAAAACCCTGTCACTTATCTAAAGTTATTTGCTGGTGAATAAAGAGTAGTGACAAAAGGTTGGACTATATTTTTATTAAAGTAAAAGTCTTTCCACAAACAGGGCCTCCCTGAGTTGTTGGCAGTACCGATGTTGTTACTTGACAGCGTCGGTTGAGCCATCGTTGTCGGGCAGACAAACTGCCTTGAATGCGCTCACGGCTCACACGCCACGCGTGTGGCACACTGCGCACGCGCGCACGCACGCTCGCGCCCGGACAACGCTTGACTTACATATGAGCCTGAGAGGTACTCGAGCAGACATCAGGGGTAATTTCCCCAGAGGGAACAGCCAGGGTGGGTTGAGACGTCGGCGTTGATCGTGGTCTCGTAGATGGAATGGTTGTTGTCTTCAACTCGACGTCGATGGTTCCAGAGTACAAAACTTGGCTTTTTTATGATGGTTTTTTGACTTACCTATCACAGATTTGCGTCATGCCGTCGCCGGGTCAGAGCGCCTTGAAGTTCCTGAGGTCCAACCTGAGGAGGGGCCAGAAGCCCAAGGTCCGCATCGCGGTCCTCGGCCAGGCCAGCGTGGGGAAGACAGGTAAAAGCTTTTTTTCTGGGGGAAAGTACAACTTGTGACATCTGACTTTGCACATTTCCTCAATGTCACCCTGGGATCAAAGTTGCCATATCTTACTTCCTCACATTTCGTATGTTCTATGCAATGAGATTTCCAGACACCCTGTGTTACATGTTACATCAGTTGGAAGTTAGTGGATTTTTGTTTATTCAAAACAGTACATACGGAGTGCTGAAGTTAACGATGGTCTCGAGATACTGATACATTTTTAGGGTGGCTGCATGCATCGTTAAATCGAGCATCCACTGTAACTGTGGCTAACAGCTCCCACAGCATTAAGAAGGATTAATTCTAGCTGAGTTAAGGAAGTTACTCCAGTACGTAATCATACGTAAATTGCAAGTGTGCAGAAAAATGACAAATCCTTATTGGATGTGCCAATCGATCTGTAGTAGTCAGGGTGCACCATGACCTTCAGAAAGTAAACTACGTAACTCCAGAAAGTAAACTACGTGACTCCAGACAGCAAACTACGTAACAGCATGACATTGAAGACTTTCTTTGTAAAGGGCTGTAGATGTCAGTCACACCTGGACTCTGTTATATCAGAATATTCACCTAAGTGGAGCGGATTTTCATAACAGTGAAATCCGTCGGATTAATGAAACTGTCTTGATCCCTTCTTCGGCTAATGGGAACTTCTGGGCAACTTTCGGGAGATTCCTTGTCAGTTTCCCCCAGGCCTGGGATGGGCCCCGAAAGTCGGACTGGGCCTTGCTGCTTTACCGTGATCACCAAAGGCGGATTTCTTGAACATATCATTACCGCAAAGTTGCCAACTAAACAGTCACCGCCAAATATTGTTTAAGGAATTCATCAATTTATCATCAGAAGATCACAATCTCATGATCACAACGTAGTCATCAGACAGTCACCAACTTTGGATTCATCAAGAAACTCACCTCAGGTTATATGATGATATGTTGATGGGCTCCTTGAACTATATTTAGTTGCGACTGTTTAGTTGGCAACTTTGTGATGATTATGTATTCAAGAAACCCGCCTCACACACGGACGAATGTGCAAACTGGAAGTCATATTTGGCTTTTGCATGGTTCCGTGGGTTTATCCGCAAACTTTTGCACGGTTCGTGGCGTCGGAGAAATGACTCATTTTCTCTTTTCCGCCCAACAAGTATAATCACATTTGATAATAAGCCAACTTAGATAAGAGGACGAAAAAGCCGAAAATGCCAGCAATGAACGAGAGCTCCGTCATCAACGAGAGTGCCATCAATTAAAGGAATGCCGTGAAGGTCATGGTGCACCCTGACTACTACAGATCGATTGGCACATCCAATAAGGATTTGTCATTTTTCTGCACACTTGCAATTTACGTATGATAATATGAAGCCTGATATAACGGCACCCTTGGGGTGGGCGAAGTGTGAGGTGCGCTATTATTGTCGTTGATGTAAACTTCAAATTGTACTTTGCTCGACTTTTTCGTGCCAGTCGTTGGGCCTTTAATAATAGCAAAAATTTGGCAGCCTCTGGTTGGGCTTCACTCACACTCAACTTATGAAAAGCAAGGTCGAATTAGCTTGACCAAAGAGCAGATAAAACCTGTGTTTGGGTCTGGCTGTCACTGAAAAACTTCTTGCTGCTGGTGGAGATGGGGAAAGTCAGAAACTTGCAAAGAGCTGGCAAAATTAGGCATTTTAACTGGCAACCCTGTCTTTATAAGCAGAGAAGTGACTGACTAAGCAAAACATGAAGGTTTCAACAATCTGCCCTGACAACCCAGGGCCACTATGTGTCGTATATCTGATTTACCTGTTCCATATAAACCCGCCACTCTGTATATTTGGAAGAGCAAAGATGTGACTGTACTTACGAAGAACAGTAAATGGTATCAGTCGAGTTTTGCATCAGGGAGACTGAGAAGAAATGGACTCCGAAAAGGTCGGGCTGATTGGGGCTCATGGAAAGCCCGCAGGCCTTTCGGGCTCGACCCGATTTCATCCCTAGTTCCACGGCAAGAAATGGCTTGTTGCTCAAGTCGAGGCAACTGTACAGTTAGGGCAAGAGAAAGAAGAAAAGATCAATTTGTCCTCCCAAAAAGTAAAGTTACTTACTGAGCGGTCTGACGTAGTCTTGCATGAAGCGGAAAAAATCACATGGACATACTGAGGACGTGGGAGAACCTTCTATGTTTTGAATACTGAGTGAGTATTTCAGAACGAAAAGAAAGGCTTTCGATGAAGCGGAGTCCACTGTATGCGACGACAGCAGAAAGCAACCTCTAGATGAAATGTTCATATCCTCTCTGCCTGAGCTTCTGGTCTCCATGCGATTCCTGTTGACCTCCCAGGGCCTCGACCACTTGCCCACTCTTATGTCTGGTCTTCGCTTGCACATTTTTCGTGACTCACACTGTAAAGAAGCACAGACTAGATTGCAGTGAGAGGTGATGTCAACCACGCGTGCAGAGCATCAAGAGTAGGAGGGACAAGAGAGGAACTCGTTCACGCGTGCAAAAAAAAAAGTGTTAAGCAAATGTGCTTTCATCTGTATTGCTCTAGGCCGTTCTTAAATTAGCTGAAGTGGAAGCTTAACCTTTTTTTTTCTTCTCAGCATTGATTGTTCGTTACTGCACTGGACCCTTCATCGACGACTACTCGCCCGAGATCGCCAAGGTCTACCAGCACCAGACCGTCATGAACAACCACGAGGAGGTCAGCATGGACATTTGGGATACAGCTGGATACTTTCAGGTTAGCCAAGTAAGTGTTGTCATCTAGCTGTTATAGATGATGTACTTTCAAAGTGCACGACATATTTTTTTATAGGATCTTTCTCATTTTTAATATGGCCACAGTGGTTGTATCAAATGTCTACACAAACATGCATCAAAACTATTTTTGTCTTTGGCCTCAGAGAAAGAAAAAAAGGCTTTTACCAGTTTCTTTTCTCTTGCTATAGTAATGTATGTCGTAATATAGACTTGGACATATCAACTGATGTCAGCTTAGTAGGAGCCCTTTCGTCCGTGCCTATCAAAATGCAACAGTGCCAGGATCTGGCTTGGCCGCTTCGTACTGTAACAAGGGCAGACCCGGACAAAAGCCAAGCGTTCTTAAAAGCTAAAACAGCACATTCCAGCACTAATCTGACCTTGCTAAATGATACTTAGACTTAAGTATACTTCTACTTAAGTATAAACGAAGGGTGATCGTGCCGCTGGACCCAGGATCTGAGAGAGTTAGTTAGGATCTTCAAACTAACCTTACTGAGCTGAATGAAGCCACGAGACAATTAGAAATAGGTCGTTCCTGTCCTTCCAGAAGGCAAAGGTTAATGCACAGGTTATTACGCGGTTAGAGCATAGACTGAACGATTAGTGACCACTGACCACCATCAGGACTGAGCTAAGATCTGAAAGCTTGTAAAGTGCCGAAACGACCACCCCGCTGCCTTCCCGCTGGTCTGATCCACACGGTTCTCGTCCATGGCGATCAGGTCGGCAGTAAGGCGGTGCTCATCCAGCTGGTCTCGTCCTCGATCTCGCACAGCTCGTTACGGTCGGAGGCCTCCTCGCGCTTGTCCGGAGCTCTTCTGTGTCGGTCACACAGTCGTCTTCTCTAGTCAAGCAAAGGGTTAGCGAAACGAAAGAGTCGTACGATACAGCACACGAATCCGATAAGCATGTACTTATACTAAACGTAAATCCATGTATAGAAAGCGCAAGGGTTCGTATGTAGTCTGTGTGTGTGGCGAGATCAGCTTGGAGAGCGAGATCAGCTTCGTGTTGAGCGCGAACCCCACATTGAGCATGGATGGAGTCCGCTGGTGGGCGGGAATGTGGCGAGTCTTATAATAACCCGAGCAACATAGTGAGCGTGACGTGCGAGATCAGCGTCGTGGACGAGATCAGCTTCGTGTTGAGTGTTGGGTGCGAAGCGCGTGTTGAGCACGCGTCAAGTCCGCTATTGCCTTATATTTTTCCTGCCCAACAAAGTGGGTATTGGCACGTAGGTGCTAGTACACATATAAAGGTTATATTGTCTCACAACCTATGATTTGTGATTACCCCTACATATAAGTCTCTGTATGAAAATACAGTATCGTATGGTCCACATCCAGTTGTGCAATGAAGTGTGATTTTCGGTCCGCCTTGCACGATTGTGAGGAGGCTTTGGATGATTTTATGTGTTGTTATTTTTATGGTTAAAACCCTTAACCTTCACAGTCATTTACTTTTGGCATCAACTTGGTCTGATTCGTGATCTAAGTGTACAATTCCATGCTGAACCACAAGTATTTTTGACGCAGAGCAACTTTTCACATAATAAAAAAATGCTACACGTGTACGTGGAAACTGCAATAGCACTCACTGAGAAAGAATGTAGAATATGGTCTTCAGTCATCTTGTTTAAGAAAAGTTCTTTTTCTGGCGCTGTGCGGCCTCCTTGGAAGAGAATGAACATGAAGAAACCACAGCATAAAAATGTCTGGCTGCTCTCGATGCCCTCATTACTGTCAGTGAGAGCTTGAGTCACATCTTAGAGTCTTATGTACGTGTGTACTAGGCTAGATCGAAAAGGGGTCAACTTTGGAAATTCACTGATGGCATCTGGGATTTGTTACATGGGGTCAGAAAAATATTTTACAGCAAGTCCTGAAGAAAAAAATTACAACTTATTTTACAGGATTATGCAACCAAAAATGCATTTGGGCATCCAAAACTTTGTTTTTCATTTTCATTTGACTACAAAGTCTTCAAATGGTTTGTGGTTACAAATTTTGGGCACCCATGGGGAATTCCAAATTTTGACCTAGCCTAGTGTATACAAACACTGATACTTTTAAGGAGCTCAAAAATCCAATCCTGATTCCCACGAGAAAATTTTATTGTTTGTGAAAGTTCTTGTGCGTCAGTCAGCAAATAAGCTTCTTTGATGTAAAGAGCGCAAAGACGCACAGATACACGTCAAGTTTGGCATTTGCTACAATCAAGAGGAGCCTTTGAACAGCCTGCTGTTGTCATGCAAGTGAGATTTCACCGTATTTCTCGTCCCCCTGTAGTCCGACGCTGAACTCCGCCACCTGGAAGTCTTCATCCGCTGGGCCGACGTCGTCGTGCTCGTCTACTCCATCACGGACCTGGCCTCCTTCAATCTGGTGTGGCAACTCACAGAGCTGGTGAGGCACTGACTGCTACACCTACCCAATGCACTGAATTTGACGGACTTTTTTCAAATTGCAGATCCGACCTCGACCGGTTCAAAAGAGAACTTGCAGCGTCAAAGGCTCCCCTCCGTCACCCCTGGGACTGGGCCTCAGGGTGGAGGCCAACAAAACAGGCTTTGAGGTAATGGAGACAAACCTCTCTAGCTTCCTTTGCCTCATTCGGCTCACTCACCCAAGAGCACCTGTGGCTGCTACTTGGCAAAATTGAGCCATTTTCTTTTACGAAATTATGCAGAACAGGGTGAGGCAAAAGCAATTTTGCAGAGTCAGGCTCCTTTGTCTCACCACGTACGAGTCATCATGAATATTGATCAGGGGACGACCTCACTAAGTGTCAGGTTCTTTTTCTCTTCCTCAGCATTGCGAGAACTGTCCTGACTTGCCCTTAATGCTGGTGGGCACCAAGACCGATCTAGAGTCATGCCGCCAGGTCTCTGGAACTGCTGTCCAGGCACTCCTGAACAGGTTCGGCGGGAGCATCAAGCACCAGGAGATCTCCACCAAGGAGAACATGGAGGAGGTAAGATACATCGGTGGTTTGTGTTGTTCTATTACGGGGTGCGGCTAGAGAACTTTTTTTAGAAGTTTACAAAGTCGTCAGGATCAAGTTCTGGACCACGGTGACAGCGTTTCTTTTCTTTTTTGACAACCGAAAGCATCAGATGAGTGAGGAGACCCTCACGAGGGTCTCCTCATTGACCTGGCGCTCTCGACTCATGTTGCGCAGGGAGCAACGGAAGTCTCAGGAGTCTTTATGGCTTCAAGAACTGCCAGCATTCGTGCCTTCCGCTTCTCTACGACATTTCATGGCACTCTCAGTGCCATTCTACATCTACTTGACATAGCCGGGAGTCGCAAGTGCCACTTTCAGGGCCTTGGAGATGTCCTTAGGTTTATTTATGGTCATGTAAGAGGTCAAGGATGACCTAGTAGTTACTCCCTCTGCGATGCTGTGGATAACACATTAGCAGCTCAAAACCCTAAGCAAAGTTGTACCCAGAAAGTCACACTACCCTCAAAAAAAGGCTCCCCTTTGTACAGGGGTCTTCCGAGGTCAAAATGATCCGTGGACATTTGACAGGTGTAAAGCTCCGAAATGGTTATTTGACATATTTACATAATTACTTTAAGTTCAACAATTACACTTTGAATGGCGCCATCATCAAATGTGTCGCGAAATACTTTTCCTCATAGCCAAAATGCATTCATTCAATCTGATTCAATAGTCGTTCCTTGTGCGTCCTTTCATACTCTTGCACGATATTTGATGGGATTTTTGGAAACAACGTTGCAGTATTTGAGCTACTGAGAGAAGAGAAAGGATTTGCTCAAGCCGTGCCGCCAAATCTGTTGAGGCTTAGATGCAAAAAGACCTCTCTGTTCAGACGAGCACAGTTACATAACTAAGGACTATCTTCGGCTTCCTACGTACTGTACTGCAGCTTCAGGCAATTGTACCCCGTGTGCTACCTGAGCATGGATTTAGACTTTTTTGCTCAACTTTACTGAGAGGCTCCCTGTCACGTTCGAGTGCTTCCTGATTGGTTCACAGTAAGAGCATTAGAGTTTTCCTTTTCCGAATGTAGACTGATTGCGGGTACTAACATAAGGACACCACGGAGAAGCTTTTTTAACACCGGAAAGTCACAGTTATAACTAAAGAGTGCGTCGATTTTGTCAGGTCGTTGACGTGTTTGAGAGCGCCCTCAGGTCCGGCTGGCTCTTCCGCCAGCACCGCGAGCTCACCAAGCACAGGAACATGACCATCTATTCGGCCGGGCCGGTGGGGCAGGGACTGGAGAGGGCCTTCAGCTTTGACGGCAGCAGGTAAGTGAGACACGGTCAACGATGACCAGCGGGGGAAAAAAGTCTGACCTGCAGACACAGGTGTAGCTTCTGACGACAAATCGAGATGAATTCTTTGCCACCGAAGAAGTTACTCAGCATCCGTGTTCAAGACGCTTCGGCACTCAAGGCCTTGGACCGATTTTGCCCCTTCGGATATGCTGTGCCAGCCCAATCTGGACCGCACGAGCGAAGTCCACTGTACTTGACTTCTCGGTAACCCAACCTACAAGATAGGTGTTACGAAACGAAGAAAAGCTTGCAGGGATGCTCGCTTCCCACTGCCAAATGCAGTACAATAGTCTCTGGTTCAAATAAGCTCGGTTACGGTCGTAATCCGGTTGCAGTTAGCGGTCCCGATTTGTACTACGCAGAAGGGAGACAGTTTTTTCAGTTCAAGTCATCAAACTCTGCTCAACATCTGCTCATCCTATTACCTGTGGAAAAGGAAAGTTGCCCGCATCGCCACAATTTTGAGGACAGCAACTTGTTGGAAGATATCACTTTGCTTACGTTCTAATATTACAAGTAAGATAGGCATGCAGCCAAAGATGCACTAGTTTTTGCACTGTAAGTGAAGTTCCGTGGTAGTAAAAGTCATTTTACTTGTATCGGGTATAAGGATATATCTGAGGTGTGTATTCTTACGGAGGAAAGAGGATTAGTATTGATCCTGGAGTGATCCTGTTTCTGCCAGCCAGGATGTAAGGCGCATCTGGCGCTTGTTTTGCGTGATGGTGGACGTCAAATGTACGCATGCGCCGACGCACAATTCTCCATTGAACAATATCTCTTCGACTTTGGTTTATCAACACAGACCTCGATATAACGATATTCTCAATCATGACTATTTTCAGGTCCATGTCGTAAAATCGAGGTTCTCGTACTCGTATGGGAAGAGAGAAACTCTTTTCACCACGTGCGTTTCTGCATTTTTAGCCGACAAAGTCGTACGTTCATGTCTGAACACCTCTTAAGGCAGCACTAGAGTTTCTTCCTGGAGAAAGACTTCGTGCTGAGGCGCTCCCCGTCGCACAGGCGTAGGTACGTCGGCGAGTGCATCGACGTCCATAAGACGTCGCGTGCAAGACGCATGCAAGGTGATTGACACCATGACGGAGATTGCTTCAGCAATGGCAAGGCCTTCAAATACAAGATGCGAGGAAGATGAGAACGTTCGTCTTTTATGTGAGAGAAGCCATTCCAAGAGCTTTTTTATCCAGCCATGCTTAGTACGGGTTCTCTCGTGGTTCCGCAGTACCATTCTTCTATAACGAACTCATCAAAGGCAGCGTTATACGTATAAGCGCTACACAAATAGAGGTGGGTTACCATGACTTCGATATCGACCGTTGAGGGGAACTGTGGGACAAGGCCCGACTGGACTAGGCCCGGCTGGACTATCCACTTGGGAGTGCGGATCGAGTAGCTCACGATAATTTTCCTTCCTGGTCTCTCCTTCACGCATGATGGCTCCCAAGTCAACGACGTCATGGCCTTGGACGCCTCACTGTAGTAGTCCAGTCACAATCTCTTCCACTCCGCCCTGGATGGACACAACGTGTCCATCTTCACCAGATCCAACGGGGTTTCCGCACGATAAGATCAAATCGGACCTCGTCAATTTGAAAATAAAAGAGCATCTTCGAGGCAGACACCACCTGCTGACTCGCGGGTTCCTGCTGGTGCTGCTAAAGCTCGTCCGCCTCCTACGAGCACAAGCTTCACCGGGGGGGGGGGGGGGGGGGGGTGTCCCCCCGGTAACCCCCCCCAAAACGGAGCCCAATGGGCAACCCCCCAAAAATTTGGCCACCG
>JAAUXU010048677.1_pt1 | contig 18307 bp, 18 predicted proteins | sample 7278151 | NCBI WGS metagenome assembly JAAUXU01 (sample SAMN14350113, study PRJNA611818) | marine sediment metagenome | isolation source: surface marine sediment (1.8m) | place: French Polynesia: Moorea | collected 2018-08 | reverse complement strand
GTCTCCAGGCAGGTACTCAAAGGGGGCTTAACCACGCAACTCCTGGGACAGTTTACTTCACTCTGCTCTTTGTGGGGTGGCAACGTCACTGTCTACGTAGGTCTAACCCGGCCTGACCCCCACCCCCTCCCCCTCCCCCAGAGGCACTATCTTGCTCGCTTTCATTTAGACACACCACTGCTTTATGAACGATTTCAAACCTTTACGTGTTGCACTTTCCAGCTGTGACGGAAAGTATCGTCCTGTCTACACATTGGAAAGTGGCCAATCTGCTCAGTCTTCTGGGGAAAACGTGACTTGTGCATGGACATCTAAAATTGTACACGCAGGACACACGAGGAGTCAGATGCGCAACATTCATCCTCTCCTTTAGATTCAATTCGTCAGACAGATTTTCCTGTGGATGGACAGCGAAAAGTATTATTCACCACAATTATACAAAAAGACATGTATACAACTACATTTCTTGTTCCGTGAAGTTCTACCGTACTATGAAGGACAGTACATAAAGGCCATCACTTGCTTATGCGACTGGAGTCTCTGCAGAATGGTTGCCTAACTCAGAAAGCCATTTCTCCTCCTATAAAATTAGCGAGTCTTTTGCTCTATCCGCAGATGATTGTTATTCTATATGACTGTTTGATATCACTTTTTACCCAGAAGTAAAAATAAACGTCTGCACTGCTCTACAGAGTAGAGTAAGAGGATTTCTTGTGTCAGGTCTACTTTGTCCACGCGATACACGGGGACAATAACAAAACAAAGGACTTAACGTTTGACATTCTATATGCATATTGCATGTATGTTACGTACATTGGCATGCAAATGTGTCCAACATTATCATGCTAATGCACATTAGCATCATTGTTTTGCGTGAACAATATATAGGTTCCTATCGACACAACTTGCAACTCTACAACTGTACAAAATGAGTGCTTCTGCACGCATTTCCAGCGTGTAAAATGGGCGACAAGTACTGCTTCTCTTTAGGTGGGTTGTTGAGAGTGTAAGACAATTTCAGCTTTTTGAGGGAATGAAAGTTGATGAAATGGGCTGAATTTTTTCTTGGGCGACTTTTTTTGGGGGGGACTTTTTTCTTTTTCTTGCAGTATTCCCGGGCCTACAATTCCAGGGGGTGCCCCAACCGATAACCCCCCGGCATGCAAATATGCCAAGCACCTGAGCTCATGATGTAGCAGTTTGACGTAGCACAAAACCTTTGCAACCTGAGTATTAGGCCTCCCGTGCACTCGGGGGATGAGGGGCCGGCAGCTGGGGCATCCCCTTGGAATTGCGGATCTAGGGGTCGTGAGTTATTTTAATTATCCGAATTAAACATTTCACGCCATAATTCTGCACATTTTAGTACAGCATATGCAGTGAGTTCTCCTCGGGGAAATTACTTATGGTAAGGCCTGTACTGTAACGAATATTCTCCGAGAGAATAAATCGTTACAGTTTCACTTCTTGTGACGAGCAAGGACTTGTTGAGCAAATTCTGAGTCATAGACGTTGGTCTGCAATATAATTTTCTCTTCACATTGATGTAAAATCACAACATGCTGGCTATAGCGGAGTTGATAGTCACTTTCCAGAGGAACCTAAATATTGCGCACCCGGTGCATGCAGGCAAAAGTAAAGTTCAATCCATGAGATCACAAAGAGTAGCAAGATACCTTCTGTAGCAACACATCTATCTTGATGAAGTTGGTGAATGATTATTGCAAAGTTTAAACACCTAAACAACTATGCAAAGTGACGCATGTACTTCTCCTGGCCCAGGTTCCTGCAGACCTCCAGGGCCCAGTCACGCTCTTAGCACTTCCTTGCGTGAGGATACAGCTGTCCTTTGTAACGCACAAAAAGTTCTAGGCACTGTTCTAGGACATTGACTTGAAAAAAATGAGGTGTCAGACCCGCATGAAAGGAATGAGCGGAAAGGCTAATGTTTATTACTCATCTACCAGGTGTAACAAAAGTAGGGCTACACATGCCGATGGCCAACTTCATGGACCTGCCGAAGTAGAACCTGATGACCTATCAATTTCAAACCAAAAACAGCTTATTAATAAGACCTTTGAGATCAACTGTGGCAAATTTGAGCTCCCATAGTTCATCATGACCAGGGCCATGGCGGTCTACATTGGGACCATGCCAAAGGCGCCAGTGGGTTCAAAGAAGATGTCAGTGAGGATGAACACAGTGTTGAACAGGTTTTTGTATAAAATAAAGTTGATAGAGCATAGTTTAATGGTTAATATGCATGTATTTATGAAATAATACATAGAAAAATAACTGTTTTATAAACTTTTTAAATGTAGAAAAAGACAAAAAAACACTGTAAACATCGATCAATTGACCTGCCAAAGGTGCCGAAATTGGACTTGCTGATGTTGTCCATGGGCTTGGCTCACTCTTTTTCAAACATGCCACCCTCAGCGGCCACACAGGCCTCCAACTTGGGCCTGAGCCTCTTGCAGATGGTGATGATGTAGGCCTTGTCCATGTTCAGCCACTCTCTCCATGGCAGCCTTCATGGCATCTATAGAGGTGTGGTAGATGTCATTCGCCCTCTTGTTGACATGGTTCCACATGCTGAAGTCCAAGGGGTTCAGGTTGCATGAGTTTGGTGGCCAGATCCCCCTTGACCAGAACCCCTCGGACCCCAGCCGGTTCTCCAGGTACGTCAGGATAGTATTGGCCATGTGCACAGAGGCCCAGTCTTGTGTCCAGATGTAATTCCCCTTGCCGTAGGTGGCATCGAGGATGGGGAAGACCTTCCTGATCAAGATGGACTTGTACTGGGCAGCATCCATGGTGCCCTTGACCCAGATGCCTGGAAATGCCTTGCCATCTGTCCCAATAAATCCAAAGAACATAGCTTTCTTTGGAAATTTGGGACGCCCCTGGAACCTGTTCACCAGGTCCACAGCCTTGGTGGAGGCTACAAGGGTCCTGTTGTTCCTCCTGTTAAGGTGCTTGCTCAGGTGGAAGTCCTTCTTGTCACTGAATACCAAGATCTTGCTGGCCAACTTTCCCTTCAGTTTGTTGATCATGGCTGTGCACATTTCCAACCTCCTCTGCCTGTGTAAGGGTGTCAATTGCTGGACCTGCACCATCGCAAGGGACTTCAGGCCCAAGTCATTGTTGACCAGCCTCTTCATAGGTCATGGCATTCATGTTAAAGGTCCTGGCCTAGTTCCTGACGCTCTGGTTTTGGTTTTTGTCAATCTCAGCTCTCACTGCCTCGATGAGGTCCTCCTTGTCCTCAGTGAAGGGCCAGACTTGGTGATGTAGTCTGTGGTCCCATGCTTGTTGTAGGCCTCCACGGCCTTGTAGATGGTCGACCTGGCAATCCCGAGGGCCTTGGCAATATCGGACTTCCTCTTGCTGGCCTTAATCCGCGTGATGATGATTTGGCGGAGCTTGTTAGGAGCCATTTTGAGCGAAAGTGAGGGTGTTTACAAAAAAAATTATTATGCAGAATTCGTAGAAAAAGAGCCGTTCAATCTCTCCATGTCATTCAATCGACATGTCCTACTTCACCAGAGCCACAAATAGGGTCATCAGCACGTGTAGCCCTACTTTTGTTACACCCGGTATCTACATGTATACAGAAAGTAGTGACGTGTTCACGGATGTACATCACAATAAGTCGCCCCATTTGACGCTTAACTTGCTTGCCTATGACCCAGAGAGCGTCCTCTAAGCAGAAAGAATGAGATTGTTAATCTTCTAATTAGAAGTCTTTAATTTTTTCGGCCCTTTCAGCCAAGAGAGGGCTGCCTGGCCTCGCAGTAGTTTTTTGGCGGGTGCATCTGGTAGTGGCACATAAAGTATGTCAACGCGCAGCTTCAAGCATGCAGAATGCTACAGCAATACCCCACAGCTGAAGGGTTTAACGTAGTCAACAATCTTACCTACTACTTGCTATGCTGCACAGATCTTCACCACATTCTCTGCTTGCAGCAACCTTTCCATCTTAGTAACTTTGGCACACAAGGTATTTCTGCTTAGCCAATTACTTTTTCTTCCATCCTTGATAAAAAGTCTTGTTGACAGAATGCATGGTTGTAGAGAAGGCCCAACGGGACGGACAAACACGACAAGGGAAAGGCCTGTGGAGAATAGGGTCCAAAGTAAGCTTGGGGTTGTCATAACATCTACGTTTATTCACATTTGCTGTGTGAGTCATGAAAAGGTGGATGCCATATCCTGCCGGTCATGCTGGCCATTCCCTGACCACTGTTGACGTTTGTGTGACCCACACTGTACCTGGGCAACCTGAATTGTGACTGCTGTTTATGTCAGCATGCTAGCCAGTCCCTTGGGTCAAGTAAGACTACGTAGCACTCATTGCCTCATCAGAAAAAGTTATGCTTTGGTGCAGGGCATGCAAAAAAGAACTTGGCAAAACTTTCTTGCAAAATCTTCAATGCCACTAAAGCTTTTCTTCATGCACGTAAGTACATTCATGAAGTAGCTGTGTAGTGCTCATTTGCTGTTTTCACGCAAGTCCACGCGGTCTTGGAGCGGCCTGACAGGCCTTTACTCGGTGTATCGTATGCTACTCCGCCACGTCAATGCGTGAAAACGCCATAGATGACTGCAGTGGAATCAGGATCCAGCAATTTTCCCCCATGTAATATATAATAGAAAAAGATATAATATAAGAGAAAAAACTCTATGATGAACCATCTGGACGTAGTAAGCGATTTCAGCAGGTACCGCGAAAAGCCATTTTGGGCATCTGTAAAAGCTACTTGGTAGTAACAACGCAAGGTCGCTTGCCAATGCCAAGTGAGGCATTTTCATCACACCAAATAATTTCATTATGAAGGTATTTCTTAAGCCTGTCGAGCATTATTGTCAACATAATGCTGACATGACAAATATCGTCCTTGGCAAAAGGAAAGTGCTTATTTGCGGAATCTACTGTCCTGCGACTCCTTGAGAGAAGGGAAGACACGTAATAGACGTCGAGGTCGTAATAACTTTTTCGGATCGATCACTTAATTATTAATTATGCATCACAGTTCCACCATTGCCGCCATCATCTTTGTCTGCAACCTGGATTGAAACACACGGCTTTCCAGAGTCATGGAAGAATTTGTCGAGCAGTTGCAAATAGTCGTTCCAACTCATTCTTTGTGACTCTGCTTTAATGCAAAAATCGACTGCGATTTTCATTTAATCAGTGAAATTGGTCGTCAGTGGAAATGGAATGAGAACAAATCTTTTGTTGAGTCATCAGAAACCTTAACATGCACGTTTCAAACCCATCCATGTGGCAGACGAAGTCAGTGATTTCTTTCCAAATATAACGTCTGTCAATTTTTAACGAAATTTTGCCAAAAATTGACCCTGGACATACATAGGTGATCATCTCCAGCCTCATTGTAAAGCATCAAGCTTTGAAGCGCTTGTTCGCATATTTGAATGTTTCGGGACTTTACGGAGACACTTTACATTGACAACTTTTGTGTTTTGTCATTTTTTGGCCTTTTTAACGCCAACCTTGACTCATGCTGAACAAAAGTTCGATTTTTAGTTCCAGCAGCTCCTAAAACTCTTTTACATTGGCTTTCAACAACCCAAAGTGTTCCGATTTGTGTCTGGAGACATCTGAGACGATGCAAGTTTTGCACTAGTTTCATGCCAACTTCTCTAGTTGTGACCCCGGCCAAACATCTCGAGTTTTCCTCGAGTCTCCAGTCCTCGACTCTCGAGACATCTCGAGTCAGCCCAGCTCTGATCGACCCTGTTATGACTTCGGCTGAGGAAAGATGGGGAACGGACGCTATATCCAAGTCTCTTTCACTGAAATAAACCGGGGACTTTGATGAAAAAATTAGGGATATTCATCTGATTCTTTACTATGTCTTCTCAACGCGTCGTCGTGTGTAGAAAGAGCGTCCATAACTGATCTTTGTTGGTACTGTACTTCAGAGGCTGAATATCACCGATACTGTTGATCGAGTGTACTTAGTGGGAGTTCACCTATCCTGCCACAGCAAGGAACTTTAGAAACTTTTTAACAGCCTTACGTCTATTACACAAAGTCCTTGCTCGGCCAGACACGCTTGCCCGCCTCGTAGGAGTCCGATCTGTCCGGTCGAGTCAGCGTTAGAAAGCTCTGCAAGGCAGTCCAGGCCGGCCAATTCGGCCCGTGGGCAGGTCGTGCTTTCTCTCCATCACTAAGATCTCTCTCTCTTTCCGGTGTGCGCGCGTGCACGTTAGCTGCGCACACAAGTGCGTGGACAAACGGATCAAGCACGTTGAAGTGTGCGGACGGTAGACCTGGGAGGCTGAACCTTTCCGGAAAGTTCCCCCCACAAGAGGAGAAGATACAAAATGAGGAACACACACGCAACTCCTTATTAAGGTAAGTGACTTTCTTTATTCTGAGCAATAACGCCTTCATGCTATCCATGCTTTGGCGCCATTTTGTAAGGATATTCGCCATGGAGTTGCTCCTGAGGCCCAGTCGGATGCTTTCCTTTGTGTCATCCTAACACGTGGAAGAAAGCATCGTTATGGGCGCTGCACGTGCTCAACGTACATTTCAGTGCAATGCGCGCCAGCTGCGCAACAGGGACTAATAGCGTTGATTTTGCATACTTGCTGTTGGCACCAAGCGTTGCCAACCTCTTGTCGTCTTGGTCAGTGAACTTTGCTGCGCCGACTGAGAAGAGCTGCACGAATCAGTTGCACAGACAAAAACTGCACTGGTACATGAAAAAAACGCTGATACATAGAGGGGCTTAGGTGATGCGTCGGAAAATTCTACTAATGCAGTCCGTAGATAGAAAAATTGAAGTCATAGGATGGAAAAATTGCACCAGTAGAAGGACAGATTGTACTAAGGGTGGCAAAACCCGAGTTCTCTTCTCCTCCGGAGGAATATTATGAACTGATTGATGCTATGCTTCAACTGCAACTCGTAAGTCTCTCCTCCGCTACCAGCCCTAAATGTTACGGTCTGTCAGACTTTGTCCCCTGCTACGAGTTCTGCGTGATCTACGAGGTCTATGAGGTCCACGAGGTCTGCGCTGTCTTAGTGGTGGACTCTTCCTAGCCCGCGGTGTCCGCGGGCAGACAGGAACATGGACTTTGCCTGCAAGCAGCTTGTCTTCTTGTGTGTCTCTCTCAGGCCTGTCCTGAATGGCTCCGGAGCCCAAGCTCTGATCGATCAATGACCTTTTTCCTCACCATTTCCAGTTTAAGGAGGGATTTGTTAATTCTGGCATTCGGCTTTGGGATCCACGAGGAGAGAGAACTGGAAAAACTGGATTAGCAACGACTCAAGTCTCACAAGGAGACTCAGGAATTTTAGCGGAGGAGCAGGATATTTCAGCTCCTTCACTCGTTTTGTCTCAGCCGTAACAAATACTTGCAATGAATGATGCCTCAACTGTTTGCCCTATTTTTTTTTTAAGTTTGCGTTGCGTTCTCATTACCCAAATGCTCAGCTTTCAGCAGATTCTTTTACACGTTTCACCTAAAAATTCACTAAAAAGAACGAGCGTATAAGAAACGAGTGCGTGCTGAAGAAGAACCTATGTGCGTGTGTGAAAGAATAACGCGTGCGTGTGTGTGTGTGTGTGTGTGTGTGTGTGTGTGTGTGCTGGAGACATGGTTGAGAAGGACATGACTACCAAATCGAGCTTCCTCATTGCAATCCTTGCCTGCGTTGGCATCGCAGAAGGTTGCGCAATCCATCCCCTTGTACTTGTCCAGCGGTAGCACAAAATCCGTGTAAGTACTTGTGCAGATTACGTCTGTTTTGTGAATATCCGTCAGTTCAGACGCTTCACTTTCAAGAAGATCAGGCTCAAGGAAGCGGCTAAAAATTGTCGGCTGTCCTGTAGATAAAAGCTGAGGAAGTGGCGAAATTCTTAAGAAAATAAAGGTTGCAAAATTTTCAGAACTGGAACGGGTGCGTTTGAACCCCGTCGGCGCCACTGTTAGATTCACAATCTCTCAGTCACGACGAGAAAAGAACTGCTAATACCTTCATTTAGCTGAAATAACGCAATCTTTTCCAAAGAAATCATATTTTTTTTTTTTTTGAAGAAAAAAAGTCTGTAACCTTTTGTCCTGTTACTTTGAAGTGCACTTTGGACCTTTTGCGGACCTTTAGACATCACACGAAATAAAGGGATTAGACGAGTTCTGAGACAATGAGGGGGGAAACTTGTCTGAGTGACAAAAAAGACGCATCTTTCGTGCGACTCTGAGTGCATCCATGTACGTGACGTTTGTATGACTCATGCTGTTTGCATGTCTCGACTCAAAAGAGTTACTATCAGAATTACAGATTTCAAATGAAGCACAAACGCCTGTGCATACTTGGCCCTGGATTTTTCTCACCCAATACTGGATTTTTCTCCACAGTCATTCTCTTCCTCTGACTTCTCTGCCCCTCGGGCTCTCGCCCGCCCGCCCTCGGGGCATCCGATACCTGGGACAAGTCAAATAACCTCGGGGTTTCAACAGCAAAAAGAACCCGATTACAGAGCCAATATAGCGAAATATAGCGGAGCTTCGGGGATAGAATCCCAAAGTCTCGTCACTATTTAGGTGGAGACGGCACAACAAGAGTTTGCACCATACATTTTTGTCTCTAAAGTGAATGCAGATGTATTTCTTTGTCTAATGAATTGTTCTCGTACAACAAAAGGGTCTGAAAAGTTGTGCGCTTTTCTGCTGCAGTGGACCACGCTTATAGGGGATGGAGACAGTGCTCACCTCGACTCATGGTTGTAGCACATTTGGCTTCTCTTTCTCGTATTACAGGGCTATAGAGTAGTGTCTCAATCGACTTGACTTAGTAAGTAATCAGTCTAAGATGACCTCGCTCAAGCCTAGAACCAAGTCATGTGTTCTTGTCTCACTCAGCTGCAATCCACTCTAATCCATTTAAACCGACTTGACTTCAGCCACCTTGAATCAACTCAATTTTAGTCATCTTGCATCGAATCAACTTCAGTCACAAGTTATTTGTCTTAGGATGAGTTAAATCTTCTGGTGTTTTGCTAGTTCGACTTGATTCAGGTCAGATAACACCATATGATCCGGGTGCCGGCTCTGCATTTGAGTAAGGTCAGCGATCAAGACTTGGCTATTTTACCTTACACTAACAGTGCTCTTGTCCATCGTTTGCTTATAATCGTGACCCACTGTACAACGGAGCACATGTGCGTAATTTGACCTGTGAGACTGAGAGCGCGCGCGCGCGCGATCGAGAGAGAGAGAGAGCAGAAGAGGTCATTAAGACCATGACCCTCTACTGTGAAGGCGCGCTCTGCAGTGACCAGCACTGACCTGCACTGCCAAACTCAACCAGACAGCAACGCTCCGACGAAGGACACGACTGGCATCACCATCGTCATCATCTCCTCCTCCTCGTCGTCCTCCTTGATCCAGAACAGTGAGGAGGACAAAGAGTTGAGTTGATCGTGCACGATCAAATAATCTCGCGCCAACTTTTCTGTCATTTCTTATGCTCTCTGCGGACAGATGAGTCAGTCATACTTCTTCCATTGCTGCGTGCGTTTGCTCATTCCTGTGGGGCCAAAACTGAAAGTGAGACACTTTTCAGCAGTTCTTCTCGTTGCTATTTGCAAAAAAGTCGTGCAAATTTGGTGAAAAAGCCTCGCTGGCATTCCTTGTCCTGTGTGGATTAACAGCAACGAAACTTTCATATTTGCCAAGTCCTTTGATATTCATGGAATCTGCTTAGTTGGTCGGCCTCGACGTCTTTTTCCTGTCTGTCTCAGTTGTCTTGCAAGGATTTCTTCAAAAATGTCAAGATTTTGTTTATTCGACATCAAGTTGGAGGTTGAGACATGGCAGCACTTTCAGACTGAAGTGATTTCAGCAACAGTCCTGAAGTCAGCAATCAACATGGAGGGGATCAAGATGTTGAGCTTCTTTTTAAATTTGGGGATCCTGGCTCACACATCGAAGTCCGAGAGATAGATATTTTAACAAGGACAGTCACAGTCACTAAATATCACTAAATAAACCTAAAGAAGTTGAGCGGCAACTTTACCAAGTACACATCTACGTCACATCTGGCATTGATTGATGAATATTGAGAAGTCACACATTATGGCAATGGCGTGTAGCACAGAGTTACAAACTTTTTCAATGTTCAAACATAAATAATCTTAGTTAGAACTGAACTGAGTCATCAACTACAATCCTGCACCACATGAGGTGTAGATTAAGATACTTCAACTTTGATTTGTTGCATTTAAGACTCTCGTAACTTAAGACAATGATCCAACTTTTGAGCCAGGCCATATTGTGTACTAATCCACAGTCAAGTTGCCCACTCGAATGACCCCGCTCCTTAAAAAAATGTCTAACTATAAATTGTGTGTAACTTCCCAGGGAAGCTCCACAACTTCTTGACTTAAAGATACTTAAAGCACAGCCAGGACGAGCGCAGTAGCTAGAGAAGCCGTGAAGAGTTCAGGCTTTCTCTCAGGGGGCCCTCGTGGCTTTTGCACACATGTGCAAAAAAAAAATCCTCGAAAGGCCGGGGAAAATGTGATGCAGTTAAGGGCTGTCCTTTAATATCGATTCCGTCCAATGCATTTTGCATAATGTGCAGGCAAAGTTGGCTCGCGAAATTCACGGCTATTTGCACTCTTTGTTGTTTTCTCTGTCACGTCCTTAAAGATATTTTTTGCAAGCTATTGGACGACGGGTGTTTTCTCGCAAAAGTTGCGCGTGCGTCACCTAAGTCAATGCATGACGACACGGGGAAAATGGGCAAAAAGCCAAAGTTATCGACCGAGAGGGCAGTTTCGCAAGTGCGGATGCCTCGACCCACTTTATCAATTCTTGCACGATCGACCGCATAAATGCCGAAGTCACACGTGCTTTTGAAGTTGCAGTCGAGTCTGGAGAAGTTTGCATTGTTCCTCGCAAGAAATGTGAGTCTGCCTGTGCTGATTTGAGTAATTTATCTGGACCGGGCTAATGACCAACCAGTTTTTTGGGGAGACTCATTTTTGGCCTTGTTTGGCAGATAGTCTTCTCACCATTACCTGATCAGTGGATAAAAGAACAACTTCCAAGTTGCATTTTGCTATAGCTGACGCAGACGTCAAGCATTTCGTGGGCTTCAGCCTTACCTACAACACCAACACTACGTGGCCACCACAGCAGGGGACCAAAGAGTCCTTGACCCTTCCGAGGGCAGCACAGTCCGGGCTATTTGCCAAGTCCAAATACCTGGATGATGACTGAATGGCAACGGGGTCAGGCAACCCAGGCAACTGGCCCAGGCAAAATTGACTATTTGCCAACCTAGACCAACCGGCCGAATCAGTACTATGTTCAGGTCACATATGAAATTGCAAGCTGCATCTTCAACAAACTTTGTAGCCAAGATGAAATGTGACCTCCAGGTCACACATCCACGCACTTTTGGCGTGTCGTCAACTCAGCAAATATGCAACATTTTTCTTTACATCAACATGAGGTTCCTTTCAACCTGTTGTGCAGCAGTTGACGTTGATCTGTGTAGTGCAGCTGCTTTCTCGGAAAGTTAAACTTGTGCCCAGAAAGTGAAAGTTTGTCCCACTCTTGTTTTCCAGGTCAGTCTGCAGAGGTGAAGAGCACAGAATCGTCACCAACAGCTCAAGCAGACGAGAGGAAGCCACACCAGCCTCCCCCACAAGCAGAGGAAGAAGAAGGCAAAGAAAATCGTCGCACTCAAAATAATGACAAAACTGACTTTGACTCCAGTGTTCGGTGGCCTCGCGACGGAGACGAGAGCAACTCGAGGCTGCTCCGGCCTCGACACAAATGAAAGAAAAAAGAAATCTTGATAAAGGAATCTTCTTCTCGAAAGCCCAAGGCCTTGAAGAAGAAGAAGAACAAGAACAAAAAGAATTTTCAACTACTTTCTTTTCCTCCAGTGTGCCAAATCTTGAGACCATTTTACATCTTTCTCTCTGGAGAAGAAAAAACCCTTACACTGTTCCTTTGAGGTCGTCCTGTCAGTGACCCTCCCCCCCCCCTCAGGACCCCACCCCCACCCCCAGGACCCCTCTGACCCCCATGTTGAGCTGTCCTGTGGGTCGTTCCTATCCCGAAGATTTTTGTTTCACCGTTTTCTTTTCGTTCGTCGGCAAGAAGAGAAGAAGGAGGAATCATGAAGCTGTTGGCTGATTTGGAATCCGTCATGGAGATCGAACAAGTAAGTATTGCCGACTTTCCCGGGCGGGAAAGTGCGGAAAGTACCACAGAAAGTACTTGACGTCAGGAAGAGCTGGCTGTAGCTGTGCCAACCCTGGAGGCCTCTGTGGAGGCACTTTAGCAGCGACTTAAAACAGCGACTTTGTTTCTTATTCTTTTTAAATATATATATATATATATGTTCGGTGGGGGACGGAACAGAAATGATCAATGCAAAGAAGCGTGTTGTGCTTTTTTTTCTAGGTACAACAAACAAGTCCCTTCAATCTTTCATTTTTTCTCCCCCCCCCCCACTGATGCTCGACCCTCAGAAAAATGGGTGGTCTGACAAGTGCTTAAAAACTGCCCCTCTCCTGTTCCCTCTTTCTTCTTCTTGGGCGTACTTCAACTGGAGATGGACCGGGCTCCAGAGAGTCGGGCCCACTCAACTCGATCCCATCCCTAGCGTGCCTAACCTGCGCTAGATGGGAACTGACCTGGGAGCTCCAGTCTGCCCCGCCTTCCACAGGAGGCTGGCAGGCCCGTCGGCCTCTCGGGCTGAGCTCGACTCTATCCCTAACCTAAATGCAGATCTGCTACTGTGAATCCGTGGGGTAAACTTTTTTTGTCCTGCTGCAGTCGTCAATAGCTCGTCTCGGTATGGAGACCTGACGCTGGCAGCTCTTATTTAAAAGGGCGCAAGGTAGACAAGAAACGCCAAAGATTGCAAGTAAATAACTCGGTGAGACAAACACCCTCTCATCAGGTACTGAAACAAAGGCCACGCACTTCACCATGCCGGAGACAATTGTGAGTCCTCGCTTTGCTAGTTGATTGTTACATTGATATTTGTGAAATATCAATGGATGTTTTGCGGCAAACTCGTTCTTCGTTGATTTGGCGGAATTTTCTCTAAACGTGACCGGTCAAGATTCTCTGTATGTGCAAAGAAAAATTGGGCTTTGTGGCCTTGCGGATCTGCAAGGTCAGGGCCTTAAAGGACACATTGCAAATTGGCAAGTTTCATGTTGGACTCGCACTTGACCGCCCTGCACATATTGGCTGATTGCTTATAATAAGGTATTTCTTCGAATTTTGTATTTAATTTCGACAAGGAAAATTTCGATCCAAGCTCGAGAGACTCATTGACGTTGCACTCGTACGCGATCAGGCTGAGCGTGAACAACATTTTTTCCTTTCTTCTGCCCGCAGAAAAAGCGCAAGGTGTGGAAGCTCGTCCTGACTGGCGGCCCCTGCGGCGGCAAGACCACCGGACAGGCGAGGTTGTCCACCTTCTTCGAAAACCTCGGCTGGAAGGTGTACAGGGTGCCTGAGACGGCCACGGTCCTGCTGGCCGGAGGCGTCAACTTCGCCGAGCTCTCGGCAGAGAGCGCTGAGAGATTCCAGGTTTGTAGCACGCACAAAAAAGTCGTCTTTTCTCTCAAATAAGAGGCAAAGTTTTGTCCTTTGCCCTCCATGATGACACAGAAAGGTCAGCAAAAAAAGCTCAAAACCGTTGTGTCCTTGGGTTGGGCTCAAACTCTGTCCAAGGCACAGAATGTTGGTAATCCCCGTGCAATCACGGCAAAAGGGTGCAAAACCTCTTCAAGCTGGACGAGAAAAGGCTAAATCCGACCTAGAATGAGCACATTCCTTTTTTCTCTCTCTTCCACCCATAATCTCCTTTATTGAAGTTTCCTGCCTTTTTAAGTGCTGAATAGCACTATTTTTTGGATCCCATGTATTGAGCTACCCAATTGCACTAAGCTGGGCACCATTCCAGGTTTTTCATACTGATTTGCTGCTAAGTACTTTCTACTTGATACTAAAAACACTGAAAGCAATAGTGCTTAAAACTTCTGTTTCTCCATCTTTGAATGATGCCTTCATTCCTATAGAATGCTGAACGTGGTACTGCAGTGACGTGCTGAACTAATAAGCTACTCTCGCATAAGTGCCCTGGATGCTTTTTTTGATCTTCCCCATTTCTTGTTCTGACCAAGGCCTTTGCAGTTGGGTAGATGACTTCTCTTCGAATCATTTGGATCCCCAGTTCATGTGCACTCAGCCCTTTCTTCATCCAAACTGGACAGGTGCAACTGCGTTCCAGGACATTGACTGTCCATTTTTCCATGCACTTCAGCTTTTTGCCATGTGTCATGAAACAGAACCCAGGATGTCTAAGTGAAAAGCATCTTTGGCATGAGATGATTTTGATGCGTAGCAGCCAGACAGGCGACAGTGCAGGTGTGCCATCCACAGCAAATGTGTGTGCTATGGTCACAGCCTGGTCACAATGTGTCCTACCTTTGATTGAAAGATAACTGACACTCTAGCAGAGATCTGCCAGTATCAGAGTACCATATTTTAGTCACATATTGCGCATAATTTAGTAAAGTAGTGACGGATTCATTACAATGAAGTGCAACTGGATAGTAGTACCAGAGTCAATCATTTCAGTTACCCGATGCAGACTTCTAGTCTGCTAGACCTTTCGCTATGCTATTCAGTGAAAACCCATTTAAATATAAGTCTTATTCTTTTCCTAAGATAAAGGCGTTAAAAGTTTCATAGGCAAGGCAGGCTTTATGTAACGCATTTACGCATGTACATTTGTACATACATTGTACAACTGCAAACTTTGTACATTGGAGCTACTTTAGTGCCCCGCGATAAAAAATCCTGAATTTAAAAAGATAAATCTCACTTTTGCAGGAAAATCTCTTGAATACGATGATGCAGATCGAGAACACCTTCTTCGACCTGGCCAACGCCACCGAGGATCGCAACGTGCTCATTATCTGCGATCGCGGAACCATGGACGCGTCTGCTTTCATCACCCGAGATCAATGGGACAAGATTCTGACGAGGTGAGAAGGGGGATCTTACTACGTCAACGAGGTCCATCAGGGTCAACTTTCGGGGTTGGTTCCCCTGCAAGGGCGAGGTCAAGTTTTAGAGAGTAGACGGGGGTTTTGTCGGGGTGGGGGGCTCGTCCTCATCATTCACGACGCTCCCCCACATAGACAGTTTAAAAAGTACCTTAGCAAGTACCACATCGCAACTTGTCCACACAGGGCCAGTCTGGACGAGGTGGAAATCCGCGACAACCGCTACAACCAAGTAATCCACATGGTCAGCGCTGCCAAGGGCGCGGAGGACTTCTATACCATCGAGGAACACGCCACGAGGTAGGTGTAAAAGTGGGTCATGATAGTTGGTGTTCCTCACCACGTCCTTGCAGGTCTGAGGGCCTGGAGCAGGCCAGAGAGAGGGACACGAGGGCTGCAGAGGCGTGGGTCGGCCACCCGTATGTCCATGTCATAGACAACTCATCTGGTCAGTTATGATAACTCTTCTACTTCAATATAGTACTTACATGAGTCATAAAGTTGCTGCTACTACTTTCGATTCACCCTGTGCGTTAGTACAAGTGCCAATATTCATCTACAGATTTCGAGAACAAGATCAACGAGCTGATCAGCCGCGTCGCCTGGTCCATGGGCCTAGACATCGGGGACCGCCTCAGGTCCGACGCCAAGAAGGTCAAGTTCGTCGTCAACGGGCCCTTGCCGGGTAAGGCGTTAGTCTGGTTCTGTCTGTCACTGATGTAGTCCGCACGGACGAAATCGTTCAACTTGACTTCGTCCTACGCAGGCGACCACGCGTTCCCATCCTTCCGCGACTTCGAGGTGTCTCACACGTACTTGCAGACGGCCTCGCGAATGCTGCAGTCGCGCTTGCGCATGCGCGGCAGCAAGGGAAAGTGGTCCTACACCCACACCATCAGGAAGCAGGTAACAGACATGAAGCGCAAGGTGCTCACCAACTTCACGGCTTACTGATGTGCATTCGTCCTTTATTCTTCATAGATTGCACACATATGCGCATACATATGTTATGTTCTATTGTACATAGTATAAGGATCTTAGAGACGAGCTTCATCTCTCGGCAGGTCTCCGGTCAGACAATTGAGGTGAAGACTCCTCAGACCCACAGGGACTACACCAACCTGCTGTCCCAGGCGGATGTCAGCCACCATACCGTGTACAAGACGAGGAGGTGTTTCCTATACCAGAATCAGTACTTCCAGATGGACATCTACAAAGAACCCGGACACCAGAGGTGTAAGGTGAGTGCACAGTGTTCAGTGCCAGTACTTGCATAGCAAGAATGTGCGATATCCCCTCTCAATCAATATCGCAATATCCCCTATATACTACTACGTCGCTGCTCGATACCGATGCTATACACTGCAGTCTTAGTACGCAATGCGTCGTGAGAGTCCGGAAAAGGCCGTGACGCCTTGACTTTGCAGTCATTTTCCTTCTTGCAGTCGTAGCGCATTGTGTGGTGCATATACTGTTCGCAGTGTACTATGGGGCCGAATACGCAGCACGTTCGGATTGTGCCCTGACAGCGTTGTCATTTTTGCTGAAAATTGCAGGGTCTGATGCTCCTGGAAACGTACACCACGCTGACTCCGGAAGAGTTGGCCAAGAGGATGCCCCCATTCCTCAGCTTGGGTGAGTAAGCGAGAAGGACAAGCAGAGCACAAGTCAAATTTCAGGTCAGAGCGAAATTTTACCCAAGCAATCACTGCTGACCAAGACACACGCAATAGACCGATCTTCCCTACGTATCTCTCGTCTAATACTTAGCTTGCCTCATCCTCAGGTAAGAACGTGACTGGCGACCCCGCCTTCTCCATGTTCAACCTCTCCCTGAAGGAGGACTGGATCAACAGCAAGAAATTTTGCCACCGCCTTTCTGACGACGAGGAGGACGAGAACGTCAATGATGTCACCACCGAGGCCAGGGTAAGCAAGCGCCCTAAGAGCGCAACCATCTTAGCGAGGTCAGACGGGTTCCCAGTTTGTGGCAAGTCCTCGAGGAGGGCAAGAGTTACAGCCTTGGTTCCCTTTAAGGGGAATTCACATGAAGTTGTAGCGCCAAACCAGAGTCAGAACGACAAAGTAGGGGGGAAATATCGGATTCTCAAGAAAATATTGTCTACTCACATTTGCCACATGATGTGCCTTCCTTCCGACATTCCCTACCCCATGTGACGGCAGCACAGCCGCAGACACAACCACCGTAGGCATTTTCCACACGTTCACACAGTCAAACAAGGCCTTTAACTGGGCCTAGCGCATGGTTCCAGCGCTGGACCCAACTAAGCATTTGTCATTCTTGCAGGATCGCTTAGAGGCGCACATCTCCCGGCAGTCGAGCCCCACGTCCGCCACCTCGGCGCCGGTCGTCAAGGGTTGCCAGACAGCGAACGGAAAGTCAGAAAATCTCAAGCAATTGGAGGCGAAGTAACCAGCCTGAAATTCAACAACTTCATGAAAGATATGTACTGTATGCAGCAGCCAGTTCTACCCTACCTAACTGCTCCTTTTTCCGTAGTGATCGAGATAGCGGCATTTTTGCGTTATCTCACTGTTCGTTCATACCTAGGCAAAGATCCGGATATACTGTGTATAAAGTACCTAAACGCGTCAATTGTCCTTCACTTGCCCCAAAAATCCTTCCACCCCAGTGCTTTTTGGTCGATTAACATTGTAAATATGTACCACTGAATCAACTTAAATTCCAGCATTTCAAGATCCTGACAATTCTTAACTGAGTGTTGCCGAAATGAAACATCTCAAACCAATTTCATAATAAATATGACAATGTCTTCAAGGATTCAACGAGCGCAGACTTTCAGAGCTTGCTCGACATTAATTGAATGTCAATGTTCCATCTGCCTCATCCTTGTCTCTTTCACCCCCTCGTTGTGACCCCCACCCTCCTTATGACTGTACAACATTGTGTATACCGTATAAAGGGATTCTTATAAGACATTCAGAAAAAACACTTAAACCTATGTATCATGTGTGTGCGACACGAATCATGGACAATCTCCGGAGCCAAACGTGAAAATAAAGACAACCAGTATGTTTTCGAGTACAAAGGGAGCCACTTATTTAGTGTCACGTTACGAACAAGTCCATGACCAAGTCCATGCCATTGGACACGACCTCGATCCTGGGCGAGCAGGGTGACAAGCGGAGGTGCCCCAGGTGCTCGGGAAAGGTCTTTGATGCAGAGAAGATGGTGG
>JAAUXU010128221.1_pt1 | contig 18316 bp, 23 predicted proteins | sample 7278151 | NCBI WGS metagenome assembly JAAUXU01 (sample SAMN14350113, study PRJNA611818) | marine sediment metagenome | isolation source: surface marine sediment (1.8m) | place: French Polynesia: Moorea | collected 2018-08 | reverse complement strand
ATCACACTCAATGGGGACCACTGTCAGCAGCAGCAAAGCTATGGATGGGGACTAGGAAAATGAAGCCCTCACTTCCTATGGCAGCCATTCCAAGAGCAGTGGAATGAGAGGTGGAAAATCTCACCTCATGTCATGAAGACATCATGAGATCTCTGTAAGACGCACCTAGAAAGGTCCAAATGCAGACTTCTTTGCCAATCTTCCTGTGAAACAAGCCAGGATGTGTTGCAAATTCCTTTAAAGATACACCATCTGAGTGATGAACGTCACCCTAGTCAGAATCTCGACTTTAACCCTTCAAAGTCCTTTCATCACCCATACAGGGTCTGCATCAGAGAAATAATATACCAGGTCGTACAGCAAAAATGCGACTCGTGCATTTTCCCCCCTAACTGCACAACTACTCTAGCTTGAAGCTTGCCCTTCAGCATGTATGTAGAAGAGGTTGCAAGCGAGTTTGTGCAAAAACTTCAGGCCTGATTGAGCTGATTCGTTTGCTTAACTTGAGTACCTTGACTCCAGTCTCCAGCACCATTTTGCGCCTCCTCTCGAGGTGAGATGAGGCAATGTTCACTAGGAACACAATGACTGTCGCACTTCCAAACCCAGACAAGGTCGCCGAAGGTCCACTCGCTGATGTAGAGAGTATATAGGGTATACTAGATACTCTCTATATCACTGGGTCCACTCACTACTCCTATGAGGTGACAGCAGAAAACAGTAAAAAAACAACTTGATTCGAGGCAAAGCAATAAAAGCGAGCAAGGCGATTCTCGGCAGCAAAACAATCACCGCTTGAAGTAGTGATGCATTTCAAGCTGACGGCTTCATGTCAGGCTGTAAAGTGATGAGTGCATCACAAATGACAATTCAGCTTGGGCTTACAACACCGCAATCTTGCCTCTATGCTGAGGGTCAGCTGTTTGTCATCTTTTATAGCATAGGAGGGAGCTTCGTTATGAGAAAGTGGAGTCAATACAAAAGTCCACCAGATGGCACTCGTCTCTGGAGACAGACGAGTATGGCCAAAACCTGCACTGGTATTACTCTGTGGTGAACACAGGTTTATACAAAGAAACATATTTCTTAAGTGATGGAGGTTCTGGCATTGACACAACTGTCTCCAGGACTAACTTGTGCAGCCAAACCTGTGCAATCAATGTCAATGTAGTCCACTCGTATGATCTTCAGTGTTCGACGAAGTACTCTGATCTAGAGAAGACTCAATTTTAAAATAATTGTAGTATGAGTAGTCTCGGGTACAGACACCTCCTGATGACCGTTCGATCGGCTTAGCACTTTCTGTTGGTGGGGCAGTCATTGTCATAGGTGCACCGGCCAACCATGATCGTATGGTATACCAGCCGTTGCCGTACAAGGGAACAGCACCAGGAGAAGCTGAAGCTTACCACAAGATACCCCCGTAAATGCCTCCTCTATCTGAAATTCCCTTGGGTGGGAATGCATTGCTACCTCATACGCCCCCAAAGGGTCCAGTGCAGCCTATGACTGCCACAAAAATGGAGTGGCCATGAAGGACATGACCTTTTTTCGGTTCCCTTCAGACTCAGGCTCATGTAGAAAGTGGATTCAAAACTCTGGGAGAGCTGATCTACAAGGAAAAGCTGCCAGTTATTGTTACAACAGCCTCTTTTTGCAATCAGATACTTCTCAAGAAGTCACTTGTCTGAAATGCCAACTCCATTCGACGTTCTAGACAAGCCCAAGCCAGATGCTGTGCAAAGGAGACCTCTGGCCAGAAGTCACCCACTCCATGTGCAGGTCATGAAGACACAGAGACTTCGGCACTGAAGAAGACATCACCAATGGAGAAGGAACTGCAAATGAGGATCGACAAGCTTCAAAGCAATATAAATGGCAAAAATGCTGGTTTGAAAAAGCGAGATGGATGAGTCACAAAAGCTGGATGGGCTCATTGAACGTATCAAGTCACTCCTGACTGAAGATGAGCATCAGATTGTTGCCATGCCAAGGAGGCTGATCGTTGGCAAAAGGAGAAGATGCACAAGTCATTTGCTATACATTACAAATCTCTAGCCTGATGTAGATTCCTACAGACCAGGTTCAAGCTGCCACCTAAATCAGCCATTGCTCTTTGGTCAATGCTAAGAAGGAATCTGCCTTTCAATCTCTTCCAGATGTCCGAGCTCCCAGTGCAAAGGTGACTAAATGTTTTTGTTGTCACTAAAGACAGAAAATATCAGTTGATGTTGGCTTTCTTGGCTGGAGGACCCAAATCGAAGAGGAAGTAAGGTGTTATTTCATTGAGGCAGCCATCAAGTCTGAGGTTCTTTTACACATGATGGGGAGCATCCTAGCAGAGCTCTCCAGTGTTGCTTTGGATATTGGGGCACCAAGCGATTGTCTCACGCAAACTTTGGCGCCAGATTGCTGACCAAAGAGTCTTATTGTTTTCTTGTAATGCAATAGGGGATGATATTTTTGGCAGCATGTTTAGATCATGAGTGCTTTAAGAGTGCAAGATCATTCAGCTGAAAAGCGCAGCAGCAAAACTATCCCCATGGGTGTAACTTTTTATACTGAGTCACTGTAAGACACATTGTCACTGCCAATTGGCCCCATTTCTGACCTGGCCAGCAGTAAAAAGTAATTCTGTGACAAGACTTATTCTCTGTAAACAGTGAAGGGACTGTATAAATGAGAAGTATTCCCCTTACATGTACGTTGCACAGGGTGTGCAAAGATGATTCACAGCTCATTACAAGTCGATCTTCGACATCACCAGCACGGAAAATTTCCATCTGTTACCTCTTCATCCATGTCAAACACTTGGTGCAAAGTCGACATTTCAAAGGACTCAACGCTCCCTGTGAAGCACCCTGTACGAGAAACGCTGGTAACTCTGTCTCCCAACTCTTGACTGCACGTACTACAGTGTATCTGTGATGAGCCTCTCCATAGCCCCGTTGAGACCTTTCTCTCCCTTGGGGTGCATCCACACTAGCATATCCCGCATGCACATTGCAACAGTGTCTGTGCTCAGCAGCACCTCTGAGAGATGACTCAAGGAGCATCCACAAGCATTTGTCGGTAGAACAACTTGGCCTCATAATAAGTAAATATGACATTGTTGATGCACCCTAAGGAGAGGCTTTCTCCTCCGCAGCTAATGCGCACGCGCTCGCGCACGAGAGCAGAAAGCTCAAGTGCAGCTGCAAGCCCAAATAAACTTGTCCCGCTGTTAGGTTGTGAGTGGTGCGTGCAGAGGAAGAAGAGTCACTGCGCGAGCCATGCTGATGTACCCGTCCACGGGCACCAACGCCATCTCCCCGGAGAACAACAGTCCCGGCGCCGGAGGCAGCGAGGACGACGAAGGCAGGAGGATCGTGGCAGAATTCGTCCATCTGCTGGAGAAGTCCAAACAGGTGCGACAGCAGAAAGTTTCACACCATTTCAAAGGGGTTTTGTTTTGTTCCGTAGAGTACATCCTGATTTTTACGTGTCTTTGGCTGCACTTCGCGTATGCCTTTCAGTTGTTCAACGGCTTGAGGGACCTCCCGCCCTACGGCCACAAGCAGTGGCAGGGCTACTTCGGCCGGACGTTCGACGTCTACACCAAGTTGTGGAAGTTTCAACAGCAGCACCGGTCGGTCCTGGACACAAGATACGGACTCAAGAGATGGCAAATCGGAGAAATCGCTTCGAAAATTGGACAACTTTACTATCACTACTAGTGAGGAATAGATTTCCACGGTCAGAGTCGACAGATTTGATCGAGCTGTTCGGTCCTTCCAGCTTGAGGACGAGCGAGACCAACTACCTCAACGAGGCCTTCTCATTCTACGCTGCAATCAGGGCCAGGGCGTACTACACCAGGGCCGCCAGGGAGGACAGGTTTGTCTCATCCTTTTATGCTTGTATGGTAAAAATCGTGATCGGGGAAATTTCAGGTCCGACTTGATCGTGAAGAAGCTGCGCTACTACGCCAGGTTCGTGATCGTCTGTCTGCTGCTCAAGAAGATGAAGCTGGTGAGAGATTTGGTGAGGGAACTAGCCAAGAACATCGACGAGTACACGGCCACCTACGAGCCCGAGGATCAGGTTAGTGTGTGGCACGAGAAAAACCGGCCAGTATTTGTCATGCAGGATGATTGAGAAGTAACTGTAACGCGGTGGTCAGGATTGAACAATAAGTGAGGTCGCTGGTCCCTGCTCTCTACGTTTGAGGAATCGGGGGCGGGTACCCCTGACTCACCCTGTAAGCTCCGGTCATTCTTTTTTTTTCTCTCTTTCAGCTGGAGTGGTCGTTGGTCTTGGGCGAGATCAAAGGCTTCATCGAGGCGGACTCGGTCGTCAACGTCTTGGACTCTGACTCCAACAGCATCGTGCTTTCCCACAGGTGCAATGACAGTTTGAGGATTGGCACCATCTGCGATGACATGCGCACATCCAACAAGCTTCCAGCTCTTATACCTGCCCCTTTTTAGGTTGAATCCCTTGATCACTCCCCCAGTGGAGAAGTCGCCTATGATGTTGCTCTCCCTGCAGGAGGTTCTCCTCGTCGGATCCTACGCTGAACAGGCCAAGTTCAGGTGGGCTTAGTTTGGCTCTTACCAAGCAAGCTTTTTCTTCTTAGACCCATGGCAACGTTTGAAATCTTTGGACAAGTGCTTGGCTGTGTTCAGCATGTCTTCAAGCTACCTGGGTTGTCATGGAAGCTACACCATGGTGATCTGGCGGCCTATGCATTGTTGCAGCACCTAGGCTTTGTTATGGCTCATCTGACCCGATTCATCTCATCTACAAGATCCGGCAGCCTTGACTTTGTTTTTCCTCTTAGCGAGCTGACGTTGGACATGTTCCGGATGCTCCAGACGCTGGAGAGGGAACCCCAGGAAGACCTTTCCCAAGTGTATGATGCTTCTCCAGCTACAGGGAGACCACCATTTGTAGGGGACGTGCAATTAATCCTTGTTTCTGCCAAATTTCAACGTGCAATTCTCTAGGAAAACGGCTTGGGCCAGGGCAAGCGAGACAATCCTCACAAGTACTTGCTGTTCAAGCCCACAGTGGCCCAGTTTCTGCTGTTCCTCTCCTCCGGCCACAGAGAGCTGCCTCCCAACGCAGCCCTCATGCTCTACCTCTCAGGGGATGGAGGAGGAGCTCCAAGCAACAAATCAGGGGATCCAAGGTCAGTGCATTGAGGGCCATCACAGCAATGAGATGACCCCTGACGTCTCTTCCGTTCTCTTCACAGACATGACCAGGGCGGAGTGATGCTCTCCTCAACCAAGAAAGATCCCCAAGAACAGCTTCAACAGTCCTCCCTCTTGACTGCCAATGACAGCTGTTCAAAGAGGTCCTCCCTACACGGACAAGAAGTCAATTGGTCGGTAAAGCCAAGGAACTGGTGCTACTTTTTTTAGGTATCCTTACACACCATTTGCAGCCTTTACCCGGGAGATCTCCAGCCTTTTACTCGCCGCCCTCTCTTTGTGATTGTGGAGTCTGACAACTCCAGAGCTTTTTCTTCCCTCAAGTCGAACTTTGACCAACCTCTCGTTGTTCTCATGTCTCCGCAAGAAATTCCGCCAGTCTTCAAAGGTGAGCTCACTTGAAACCAGGAGCCTGAGCATACCCAATCCCGTTCATTGTGTTCCACTCACATGCGTGTAGATGAATTCTACGGTGGTGGTCTGTACACCCTGTTCTTGCACTCTCCTCTTTCTGCCTTCTGCTTGGTCACCAACGTGGTGGACGTGCCCATCCATCTGTGGGACAAGTGCCTCGCCTACATTGACAGATTCCTCACCGAGGCATCCAGACTGGTCACCATGTGCAGGGGAGTAGGTGAGCATGTTCAGCATGTCCATAAACTGGGTGCAGTTCATGTGGCATTAACAAACTTCGCATTGACAGACATGTCGTTTCTGAGCTTCCTGGGCGACGACTTCCTCAGGCTTTTGCTGTGTAGGCACATCTTCTCCTGCGTGGTGCTCAAAATCCACAAGAACTTCAGGCAAGTCAAGAAAGTAACGAGGCCTTCGCTGCTCTACCTTCACCTTGCAACTCTTCTAGGTCTTGTCCCACCACCCACCCGACGTCCTCCCCCTGCCTCCCCGAGTTGGACATCCTAGAGAACCCCACACTGCAGCGGTACGCGCTGGATCTGGCCACGCAGCTCGACGTCAAGCAGAACTTCACCACCGAGTGCGCCCAAATTGATTAAACCTGGCAGTCATTCTAAGTGTGTCCAAGAGAAAGACCATTCCCAATGTTGTCTCTGTGAAACTGCGTATGATACTGGACAAAAAAGTGTACATATCAGTCATATGCACGAGTCCGTGCCAACTTTATCCATCATGGACAGGACAGTTGCGACCCGAGGGAATGCAAAAAGGGATAGGAGATGAACACGTATATGGACTCGCTCAAGAAGGGTCTCGAAGGTCCGCGTAGCCAAGCACCCGGCACACACGTACCGTACGCTCAGCATGCATCGTGCCCTTGGCTTAGCTGCACCCCATGAGCACCCCTGGCACTGGCAACAAACGTCGTTGGCCTCCACAGGGCAACCAACATCATACCAAAGGGTAGCATTGAGTCCGGGAGAAGAGGACGGACGCAGCTATTGTAATCCTCTTCCCAGTACTTAAAAGTACTTGTTCTTTGCATCCGTACTGCGAGAAAATGAGCAGTCCTACAGCAAAAGTGCGTGTCAGTTTGGTCCTTTAGGACAATTTGCTTTCCTTACAGAGGTGAAGCACTCATAGCTTCATTCAGTCGAAAGTCATGGCCAAAAAGATTCGCCCTTAATAATGTTACCAAACTTTGAGTCAAAGGTGCGCATGTTCAACGGCTTTTTCGAAAAGTTTGGAACCTTAATTTTGGCAAAAAAATCAGAGCATTCCTCCAAAAAGTATCTTTTCCAAACTAGCTTAACGTACGTGGCAGTTAAAGAATTATATCCGTGCAAAGTCGAAAGCAGTGGAGAATAGGGTTTTTCGGCAGGTATATTTTGCCGACGACTGTCGCGTTTTACATGGGGACTGGTTGGACGTCCTTCTGTATCTTTGCCTCCGAGAAGGGGTTCGTGGGCAACGTCTCCTCTTTGGGTTCCACGATGGAAACGTGGTCCGGCAGAGGCTTCTTGGGTCCAATCTTGCCTTGAGGATCCCACGGCAACATGATTTTCACCTGAAGCAGCAGAACTATGCTTAGACGTTCCAGTCGGAAAATAGCTATCCTTTTTTCTTATGTACCTTGATGCCTAGCACTCCTTGTCTCAGAAGCACGTGTCTGCATGCAGTGTCCACGTACTCGTTGCACGGGTCACCGGAGTGGATCATGAGCCCGTCCACAAACTTCATGGCCTTGGCCCTCTGTCCTCGGAGCTTGCCAGACACCACCACTTCGCAGCCCTTGGCGCCAGACTCCATGATGAATCTGAATGAAAAAGGCAGTGCAGTAGACTTAACTCGTGCAACACAGGCAGACACTCCGGCTACGTGTACCGCAGGGAGTCACGTGTCTGCTCATCCTTCCTGTCTTGAACGTAGCTCACCTGAGCACTCCATAGCACGCCCTTCTCACGGCCAGGCCGCCGATGAGCTTGTACCGGAGAGACTCTGCTTGGGCAATGGCGCACAGGCCGCGAGTGGTGACCTTCTCGGCGTACAACTCCACGGAGTTCTCCGGGAAGTTGAAGCGCTTCTGCACAACGGAGGTGAGCTCGCGTATGCGACGGCCCTTCTCGCCCAGCACGTTCTGCGTGCGCGTGGCCAGAATAATGATCTCCGTACGCGTGGGAGTCACGCGTACCTCCACCCCGGAGTAGCCATCTTCTGCGAGCTCTCGCGTCAGGAACTCGTTCAGCTCAGCCTTGAACACGCCGTCGGCCACGAACTGGAAAGACGCAAGCAACAGTTATTCTCGGGAGCACGTGAACGACCTCGTCTTCGTCGTCGAAGAGCGCGGGCATGTGCAAATCTGTTTTCCCGATGTGGCCACTAACAAGTGCCAATGGTTTAGATCAGACTAACAAGGTTTCCTCTGGCATCCCCATCTAGCGTCCGGGATCAAGACAGTAAAGCCGAACGAAAACGAAAGGATGCGGCTGACCCGGAGGGGCACCCACCGGGTCCCGAGGTACAAGTTTCACGGGGAACTCACCTTTCTCTTCTTGGAGACCTGAGCGGCCATGGTGTCTGAGAGAAGAACGCACGGGAAAAGGAAGTAGCAGCTGCCAAGAGGTAAGCAGAATCACAACAGTCGCGGACACCTCAACCGCTCCGAGAGCTTTTAGCGACATCACCGACTTTACTGTAAACTGGTCACATGCAAACTATTCCTAACTGGAGAGTGGAAGTCAACCAGCGTTGCCAGGCGGTCTTTTATAAGCCGAATTTCTTCAATTTGGCTTCTTTGACATGATTTAGCTGCGGATGTTTTCAAGTTTACTGAGTATCTGGCTTCATTTCAAGTTTAACTTTACGGCACCAACTGCCGATTGGGCCTAGTCTTTGTGGATCCCATTTTACTGCTTACGCGTCCAAGTCGATCAGTTTGGCTTCCTTTGATAACAAAGAGCTGGCAAACCTGGTGTCCACGGCATTTACCGCCTCTACCGTCGACCAGAGTCAACAGAAGACGTTGAGACTGATTCAGAGCATGACATCTTTGTTTGCGATCTGGACGGTCATGACGAGGATGCATCAGGTGAAGAACCCAGGAGAGGTTCTTTACACAGTATTAATGACAATCTGAGCTTCTCCGGCAGCCCTGCAGTTTTGGAACAGATTTGTTCCACGACCCGGAGCAGCGCGAGGAAGCATTTGCCGCAGTCGCAGCCGTAGCCTCAGAATAGCAGCTGTTCCACTTCTCGTCAGCGGCGTCTTTGCTCCTCGTAAATCCCATTGGGAGGATTTCTGTCCTTTGCTCTCATCTCACCTGCACAATGCGAGCAAGGACAAGAGAAACATTGCTACTTTGCCAAATCAGCATAGTCCTGTACTTTTTTGTCCTCTCCTAAAGCAACGTTGCACTGTACTGATTCATGCATGATGAAGTCAGCAACATTACTATGCCAGGAGGACGAGACTTTCACCTGCTTACTTATCCTTGACCAAAGCAGAAGCAATAACTTTCTGTTATGAAAAGAGGGCCTTGTGAAGTAAGAACTTCTTGTCTCTCAGACGCCCCTCGAAACTTTCTAGAAGAGAGGACATTTTCACTCCAGACCTATAAAGGGTTAAACACAGCGCTCAAACAGAATTAACAGCTCTGACAGCAACGTTTTGTCCCACAGTCATCATGATGTGAGACAAGCAGGGTCCTAAATTATGCCCACTAGACGCGTGCTTTAATGTAGTGGACAAGGTGGAGCAGCTCATTGGCTGGCCTTGTCTGCAGTTTCCTCTGAGGGGACTCGATGTACTCCTGCACCAGTTTTACGCTAGAAGCCGCTAATACACGGTTGCGGACATATACTCGTTTCTCAGCAGTCTATGACGCACCGTGTACACAAAGGCACCCGGCGCTGAAGAGAGCTGCCTCAGATTACTGATGCGCTTTAGTCTGGCACTGCGAGCAGCTGAAACAGCATCTCTCTCCTTGCTGTTTGAGCGCTCCATTTATCTCTTCGATTGCCTCAGCGAGTGGACCTGCGTCTCTTTGGTCACGGGTGTCACGGCCTTTAAGTCCAAACCGATGAGGCTCCGGCGATGTCGACCCCTGCGGCCATGGCCAACTTCACCGCTCCCTCCGCAGCCCGCAGCCTCCTTTTGACGCTGTTGCGCTTCGCTTACAAGTCGCAGGTTCGACTCCCGTTCCTCATCTCCACCGCTTTCATGCTCTTCGACCTCCATCTCAGACTAGACGTCGAAGTCGACGCCAGGATCATCGAGCAGGACGTAGAGGAGGAGGAAGAACAACAAGAACACGAAGGAGAAGACGTAATCGAAGAGGTGTTTCAATAGCATCATATACTTTGGACTGACCGATGTTTCTGGAGCTGTGGCTGATCTTTTTGCTCTACCTGGCCGTGCACGTCATAATTTCCAAGCATCACTAAGCAAGAAAAACACCTGTGGGGACTCAGCTCTGGATCCAGAGACTCGTCCTTAGACTTACGGTGGTGTATGCAGTGTACGTAGAACGTCACCATGGACCAATACTCGCCGAAACCCAGCTCTCCCAGCGGCTTCCCCGTCGCCAACCAGCTTGGAACCGGGCCAGGAGGCGGCGCAGACGCCTCCGGCGGGCTCAAACTTAAGATATCGCTGAATCAGAACAAAACGCCGTTCTACTTGATGAAGGCCGAGCAGGTGGCGACCAGTGAGACCACTGGAGCCACCAATCTCATGGCCGCCAGGGGACTCGAGCATTCGTACAACAAGCTGACGAGTAAGCCCATTGACTCTTTCTTTGACATGTAGAACACATGAGACTTTTTGTTACAGCTAAAAAGATGAAGGATTCCCTTTCTGCGTTCTTGCCTCACCTGCCCGGGATGGTGGACACGCCAGGCAGCCAAGACAACAGCTCCCTGCGAGGGATCATCGAGAAGCCACCGGGTATGTTTCTTCTCCGGTCGGGGAAGATCCGACCTACTTACAATGGTTTCACTCTTTCTTAGTTTGCGGCAAGGAGCTGCAGCCGCTGAACCAACTCCAGCTGTCCGGGTTCCGTTTGCACCCCGGCCCCCTGCCCGAACAGTATCGCGCGCTCACCCTGGTTCATCCGCGAAAGAAGCACAAGCAGAAAAGGTCGAAGCATCGCGGGGTCACTGGACTTGATGGCGGCGGCCTCGTCGGAGACGCTTCTTCCGGCGGCGGCGAGGAAGGCTCTAGAGGTGGCGACGAGGAGAGGGAGAGGAGGAGAGAGAAGAAGCACAAGAAGCATGACAAGGATGCGGAGGAGAGAAAGAAGAAGAAGAAGGAGAAGAAGAAGAAGCGGAACAAGGAGGACAAAGACTTGTGAGATTGAGCTTAGAATATTATATCGACGTAGCGTAATGTAAAACACTACCGCGGTCATCGTGCAGCACATCCGGTGCCCCACCTTGGGTGTGAGTCAGATAGGCACGACGTGTGTAAGTGAAATCGTAAAGCAAGTGGCTCTTACGAGGTCTCCTGATCCCTCCTTCATTGAATTTTCCTCGCTCATATCATACAGTACAGAGTACGTAAGTACCTCATGGTGCATTGCTGAGAATAATTGCATGCTGTTTTCACTAGCTACATAGGTGTTTAAGTTAGGTGTGTTTCTATTCATTGGTTTGCTGGCTTGAACACCGGTTCTCCGTCTATCCGATCGTTCTCGTACGTGTACTCGAAGACGTCGCCGTTGGCCAGGGTGAGCACGGCCTTGCCTTCCTTTTTCCCGTGGACGTAGGTTCTTTGTTCCACACTTCCGTCGCCTTTGGTGAGCTTGGCAGGGCCTTCCTTTAATCCGTTGTCTCCGTAATTGCTGGCCTCAGAGGCGCCGTCCGCCCAGGTGTACACCGCCTTACCGACTCTCTTGCCGTCTTTGTAGTTGAACTCCAGCTTGTCGCCAGAGGTAAGGAACAACGTGGCCTTCCCTTGCAGGATGCCGTCCTTGTAGGCGCGCTCTTCCCTGTCTCCACTCACTTTATACTCTTTGGCGGGCCCATTCTTTATACCGTTGACGTACACGCACATCTCTTTGGCACCATTGGGCAGTATGTAGGTGCTCTTTCCAGTGATCTCGTCGTTCTTGTAGTGAAATTCCATCACCCGCCCGTCTTGGAAGGTGATGATGGCTGGTCCCTGCTTCACTCCGTTGACGTACATCCTCTCTTCCACGCTGCCATCCAGCTTCATCATCTTGGCGTTGCCCGTCCTGCTGCCGGTCTGATCAAAAGTGAATGTCTCCTTGGTGCCATCAGCCCAGGTGTACGTGGCCTCACCAAATCGAGTCCCGTCCATGTACATGAATTCCATTTGATTGCCGTTGGCGGCGTATAAGACTGCCGGACCCTGCAGAACTCCATTCCTATAATACCGCTCCTCTCGATCACCGTTATCTCGATATTCCACTGCAGGACCCTCCTTGACTCCGTTCTCATAGGAGCACTCCTCCCTGCCCCCGACCCCCAGGTTATGCGTGGAGCTACCCTCGACTTCATCATCCTTGTAGGAATATTCCAGCTTTTGGCCGTCCGGCAGGACCAGCACAGCGGGACCTTGACGCCTGCCATCTACGAACTGACTCTCTTCCACTGATCCGTCAGGTCTCATCACCTTGGCGGGGCCATTCCTCACTCCCTGCTCGTCGTACGAGCTTATTTCCACGGTGCCGTCCCTGCACGTGTACAGGGCCTCACCCACACGAATGCCGTCCTTGTACGAGAACTCCAGCTTGCTGCCGTTTGGTGCGTAGACGGTGGCAGAGCCTTGCAGCACCCCGTGCACATACGTCCGCTCCTCCCTCTCCCCTGTTGGCCGGACTTCCACCGAGGGTCCGTGCTTCACGCCGCCTTCGTAGCGACAGATTTCCTTGGCACCGTTGGCCGTGACCGTCGCAGACTCACCCTCGATTTCATCGTTTTTGTACGTAAACTTGATCTCTTCTCCACTGGGCAGCTTCAGCACTGCCGGTCCGTTTTTGACGCCCTTCTTGTAGTATCTCTCCTCGGTGCTTCCATCTTGTCTCGTGAGCTTCGCCGGCCCAGTCCTGTCTCCATTCTTGTCGAACGTCAGGATCTCCTTGACCCCGCTCTTCCAAGTGTACGTAGCCTGTCCAACGCGCTTGCCCTTCTCGTAGCTGAAGGACATCTTGTCTCCGGAGGCCCAGTGCATTGTGGCTGGTCCCTGCAGGAGTCCTCCCTTGTAGGTTCGCTCTTCACGGTCTTTGTTGCTCCTGTACTCCACTGCTGGACCCTCTTTGACGCCCCTGACATAGTTGCTGACTTCTTTACTCCCATCTTTGAGATAGTACGTGGATTCTCCGTGCATTTCTCCATCCACGTAAGAGTACTCTATCCTGTCACCGTCTTTGAACTTCATGACTGCGGGCCCCTCCCGCTTGCCCTTGACGTAGGCGAACTCCTCCGTCGCCCCATTGGGCTTGGTCAGCACCGCCGGTCCTGATTTGAGGCCGTCGCTGTCGAACTGCGACTCCTCCTTGGCCCCATCCTTCCACTTGTAAACTGTCTTTCCTGCTCTCTTTCCATCCTTGTAGGTAAACTCAAAGACGAAACCAGAGGCGCCGATCAACTTCGCTGGACCGTGGAGAACCCCGTTACTGTAGGCTCTCTCCTCTCTATCACCATTTGCCCTCGTCTCGACCGAGGGCCCGTGCTTAATGCCCTTGATGTAGATGCTGACCTCAGACCCGCCCCCAGCCAGGGTGTAGACAGCCTTCCCCTCGATTTCGTCCTCCTTGTAGGAGTACTGCACCTTGTCCCCATTGGGCAACTTCATTACGGCCGCACCCTCTTTCTTACCGTCCACGTAATTCCTCTCCTCGACGCTTCCGTCGGTCTTCATGAGTTTGGACGGTCCATTAGCTCTGCCCTCCACGAAGACGACCTCTTCCTGCACCCCGGTTGGGTGCACGAACGTGGCTATCCCTTGCCTCAGCCCGTTCTCCCAGTACCCTAATTGCCTTTGGCCATTGACAAAGATGAGCTCGCCCTCCCCGTTGGGCACCCCTTCCAAGAACAGACCCTCATGCACGTCGCCCGTGGTGAACGTGAGTTTTCCCCTGCCAGTCATGCGTCCATTTTGCCACTGGCCCTCGTACTTTCCTCGATGGAGAGGATCCTCGTCGTTGAAGATGACGACGCCGTTGCCATGCGGCTTCCCGCCGGACAGGTCGCCGGTGTAGTGGCCCACGTCAAGCTGGAGGGTGTCCTGCCGAGAATGAGATTACGGCTTCATTGGCACCCAAAAGGAACTGACGCATGTAGGTGTACAGTATGGACAAAGCATGGACGTCATGAGTGGTGTTCCCTCCTCTCCTGCAGGAAGAACAGTCAAGCACTGGCTGAACTGCCAAAGGTCCGCATGAAAGTAACGCTATGAATGCACTCTGAGGTTGTCAAGATCTTTTATGAAGTCCCATCTCCTTCCCTGGGTCCTTTCTGGTCCTGGCCTTCAAGGCCTCATTGGGCCGTTGGGACCTCGACTCTCGTTGTGGCTGCCTTCCCTCCTGAGAGGACTTTGGAATGAGGCTGCACTCATTGGTGATGGACACTCTGAGCATTGGGTCCAGGGAGATCCTGCTCATGCTCTCGTCCATGGTCAAGACCGCCACAATGCAGCACTTAAAGCCCCCTATCAAATCTGAGCACAGAATTGGCCTCGTTGAGCACCGAAATTAAATCTCTATTGTTCATCGAAGCAAGTAGAGAACTAATTCCCCTGAAGGCTCGTATGATCCTCTCCTTTTAATCTCCTTTGTCTGGCTGAAGCTCAAAAGACAGCGAAAGTATAACCCGAGCAACCTCTTTTATCCGATTTACCTCTCCACCAAGTACGCATACTTATGGCTGTGTACGCATGGTGAGCGAGCCCATAAGCTGAAGAAAAAAGCAATGCAATAACCTTTGGGCTTAAGAACGCGGCCACAGAGACTCTGGGTACACAGCTTGGTACAGTAACTGCAGCCGAGACAACTTTATCAGTGTTGGGGAGTTCGTTGCCAAGTAGCAGCACCATCGGCTTCTGCAGAATGTTGTACATCCCAGCTGAGTCTCCCTGTAGCACGGGAGAGGCTTGTGCATGTGGTGTTACTGAGCTCTGACTGGCGCTCAACACGACAGGACGGTGAAAAGTTCACTCTCCATGAACATCTGAGCGATGACAAAACCGTTGGCGTCCAGACTGAAGCAACAAATCCAATGTGAGGTGAATTTCCACATTGCATCAGTTGTTGTGGACAACTGAGTTCTGAGGTGCTTGCCAAGAATCAAGACAAGTTATTGGGGCTGGCCTCAGACGCCGTGGAGAGAAGGGTCCTCTTGTGTTTGGAGTGCGTCCCTTACGTCATGTTGACTCAAGCATCAGTACAAAGGTGGTCGTGGTGTCGTCCATTACTAAGAGTATTCAGCTTTCTGGCACGGTAGAAGAAGGAAGGCTTGCATAAAATAAACTGTTGCAGAAATATTGTATGCACTCTCTCCAGCGCGGTTTGTGATGAGACAGTTTTTGTCTATATTTTATAGAGTAGTTGCATGATGTACCTAAGTGGAATTCATACATGAGGAATTTCTCTTCTTGTACAGTTTACTTCTGACAAGCCATTTGGATGCACACTTCTACAAAAGTGGCTCGATTAGTATCAATCTAAGGATTACACTTGACTCAAGTCCCCAGCGTACATGCACTTATTGTTCCTGTTCTTTTAGACCTTCGGGCGGAACTAATTCTTGTAGTCATTCCCTTACTGTCACACTCTTGATCAGCACTGAAAACAATAAAGCAAATGAGCAGGTCCAGATGAAAGCAACTTTGTCGGCTTGCAAAGAAACAGTGACTACGCTGCAGATCTGAGCTACCCTACTCATGGAGGCAGCACAGGGTGCGGACTGGAAAAGTGCTCTTTGACAGCACCTGTCAAGGACCTCGAGGCCAGAGGCATCACCAATTGCTACACTTGGTCACTTAGCGAGTGTGGAGTCCGTCGACGTCAGGACGAGTGCCTGAGACGCAGGCGTTGGCCTTCACGTCGTTGTCCGAGTGACTTTGCGCGCAGTAGAGCACTGAAGACTCTCCACAGGAAGCCTGGCTTACCTTCTTCATGTCTGGCGACGACCGGTCCAACGAATGCAGTATGCAAAGCCTGTCTGTGTCGCTCAACTGACCCCGAGTCTACCCCGACAGTGCATAAAAGACCCACAATCAGCAATCCCCAATGGCCGCGAGCCAAGAAAGAAAAGCCTGTGACACCCACGCACGCGCGCACGCACTAAGAACAGAAATATTGAGCTTGCTCATAGCTACTACTGCGGTCACACCCACGCCTGCGTGACGTTTGACGCCGTCCACGCCGAGAACCAAGTGACTGCGGCTGGGGTCTCCATGCAGGAGATGCGGGCCTGGACCCAGCCCAACAAGACAGAATGCCACAGTCACGAGTGGGCGGACTTTTCCTACGTGAATAAACACTTGTTCAGTGACGCTGTGTAGAGCCATCGTTGAGAGGACCCTCGACTTTTCCTCACTGTTCTGGCGGCCCGAACCAGGTGTGTCCGGCTCAGGCCAGAACTGTATAATCTCTCGATATTAATTTCCATAATCTCTCGATATTAATGTCTGCTTTTAGCCCTAATGTACAGTTGGACCCAATGTACTAAATATAAGCTTGCAATGGACGATTTTTCCGCGACGTTCTCAGCTCTACTGCTAAGAAGTGTACCTGTTCTTGCAACCCAAATCGAACCTTTGATACTGGATAACACAAATCAACTGTACTTGTTTATTTTGTTCTGAACTTGAGAAACCTTACAAGTTCATAAATGGGGCCCACTGCGTATGTTCGGGTGCATTCTGAATCACCACGTTCAAATTGCCTGCGTAACGTGAAGAACTTCGTAGTGAGGACGAACGTCAGGTCATTGATCGACATTCAGCATCTGCGGATAAACTCCAATGTTGTGCCGCAATTCAGGTTCGACCTGCTCGAGTTGAAGCTTGGAGAGGTTGAGGTTTTCAAGATTTCTATCACTTGAGACTAGGACTGAATGGCGCCAAATACTCCTTTCTTTTCAAAGGAGGCCGAAAGCCATGTTTGGGCAGTTCAAGGGGTTGATGTCGAGGGTCTCCCAGTCGTTGTGACGTCTCCGTCTGACGCTGACGCAACTGTTTCTGGCCCACGCTGAATGTGTAGTTTTAGAAAGTCGCCATCAGGTCTTCATCGAGAACGAGCTTCAAATCGCGGAAGCGGAGGCCACTTAACGCGGAACGGAGAAGGGGTTGCGATTCAGACACACGTAATTATGTGTCATTACATCATAATTACGACTCCCCCGACTACGTCCTCTTGTTCTTTTTTCCACAAAAAGCCAGGCGCATCACGGAACGAGGTCCTCACCTTCAGCTCTACATGGTGTCCATAAAGTTGTGTTACCTTAGTGAAAACTTTTCAGAGGTTTTAGCATGAGAGAAATTTCTCGAGGGGTCTCCCGAGAACCTGGTTTGCGTTCCTCCTTTTTTGCGAATCATCGCGTAAAAGAAAGCAGAAGCTGAGCTGCACCGTGCCGGGCAACCTGGCCATCGTCAAGGCCATCGAGGTCATCCAGATGTTTGCCGAGAGGACGGAGTCAGAGCGGATGCAGACATTCAACGCCAGGCGAGGTGGGACAGGGAGGCCTTGCCTAGGCCTGAAAAGGAGATCCGGAGGAGGCCCATGAAGAAGACGTTTAGCTCGCCAATCCCCTCCACCCCGTGGGATCAGGCCTTGGCAGTTTTATCCGAGTGAAAGTGATTTCGAGACACCCTGTAGCACCAGCTTATCTGTGCATACGCTCCTTTTCTTCAGCTTATATGCCAGTCAATTTCCTCTCCTTCACCTAACCAATGGGGTAGACATCAGCGGTGGGACAACTGGGACAGCGACAAGTGGGACATGGACCAATCAACATTGTACCACCACAGTCCCCACTGCCAACTGCGTACCGAGAACAAGGTCAACGAGGCTGCAGTCATCTCAAAAGATCAGATGGACGAAGTCAAGTTACAGACAGGCTTTTCAAAGTGCGACGAAATACATCCATAGCGGTCCCCAGGTTAGGTCAGAGGTGACTCCTGACTTCTGATGTTCCGTCCCAGTTGTCACGGATCCAAATGTCAGCATTGGGATATGATGCATGCGGTGAGCGTTTCCTGTGCATTGAGAGAGGAAACCAGAATAATGAAAAAATTCTTTTGAGCTTCCTGGAAAGGACAAAAGCCTCTTCTTCATTTCAGAACTTCCTCACGCCAAAAGATCCCCTCCCCTTGCTCCTCTTCCACCGCCGCACCCTTGTCCGCCTCCACCATAATTAGGATGTTTCTTCAGTTCGTCCTCCGTGAATGAGCGTGTGTGGAACCTCCTGTATGTGGTACGCACGTATCATACCCATACACAATGACTGCTCATGTACAGGGACTGGCAGGGGAGGACACAAGGGACTTCCCCGAGCCCACAAGTACGCACGTGCAGCACAGCAAGGCTCTGGCAAGGCTGCAGCCAGGCTGCAGCCAGGCTGTAGGGCTGTCAAGCACACGCACTCGACGACGGCCAGAAGAGGCTCATACGCGCACTACCTGAATGCCGCCAGCTATTTGTACGACACTTGGCACCACTCGATTTTCTCCTGGCTGCAGGT
>JAAUXU010112373.1_pt1 | contig 18319 bp, 24 predicted proteins | sample 7278151 | NCBI WGS metagenome assembly JAAUXU01 (sample SAMN14350113, study PRJNA611818) | marine sediment metagenome | isolation source: surface marine sediment (1.8m) | place: French Polynesia: Moorea | collected 2018-08 | reverse complement strand
CTTCTCCTAGCAAAAAAAAGTGCATTTCACTACTGAAAAAGTGACCTCAAAATGCGATTTTTTGTCTCTCAAGCAGGTGTACGCTCACTTTTGCACTGCACTGTATATGTGTGTTCAGTTGTTCAACAGCTGCTGGGACTGTTGCCAAAGGCCTGCATGAGATGCACACTCCAGAGCTTGGGGTTCTTTTCAACACCTTAGAGTTTCCTCTTTTGTGAGAGCTGGATCAAGTCTGGGCCTGACTGCCTGGGCTCAGAGATGTTGTCTGGCTGGGCCTGGCTGAGGCCTAATATCATGGACTCGATCGAAGTCTCTGAAGTAACTGTAAGAACCTTAGAGGGGAGCTTAGAAAACACTCTTAGGTCAGAGGCACTGAAAAAAAAGTAAGCTCAGATATTAACTGATTTGTTACACCATGAAAGGAAGCAAAACATGTTGAAGGTTTCTTTCCAGGGAAAATGTAATAATAACCTTGTTTCACAAGTTACGCCCAATTTGTGTGAAAAACTAAAATGTCTAGCCTGAAAGCAAGAGTTGCCATGAAAAATGACTTCTCCTCCTATACTTTTGGTATATGTAACCGAATTAAACAATTTTCAGAGTTCTGGTCACCCATGGGCAGCTCTTGACCTATCGTCAAAACTTTATCGTAGTTTGAGACATCCTTGCTGACGCTTAACACTTCTTTATGTTTTTTTTCCCGCTCTGGGATCATTGGTACCTTCTTTTTAAATTCATGAATCATGTTAGCCATATTTCAATCCTTATTAAAGCCTATAACTCACAGTTTGAGTCTGGCAACACCCATCAATGCCTTGGCTGAAGTCTTTAAAACTTTGCAACGTTAGTTATAAAAAAAAACATGTCTGAAAGAAACCAAGTCCGCAAAACCCACTTGATTCATGGGCTTACCTGATCAGACTAATGAATACAGAAAGATGTGCCCAAAGAAGACACTGGAGATGCCGATTTCTGGGAAAATTCTTGACCGAATGTGCAAACTTGCATGAATTATGCAGAGAAGTTTCATCCCTTTCATGCAATTGGACCATGAATATACAAAAACAAGTTTCTGCCACCCCAATGACCAGAGCTGCCAAGCGTCAGCTGCTTCAGGGCTGCCACTCGGAAGACCTCTTGCAGATGCCAGCATTGGGACTTGCACAAGTGTGATGACGAAGCTGAGGAACCATTCAGGCACCAGTCGTTTTTGCCTCTATTTGGCAGACAAGGGAGCGAGAAGTCACGCTCCAGCACAGATCAGCGTTTTTGTTGTTTTTGGCATGCACTTTGCGTCATTAGAGCGTCGTCCTCGCCCACACACGCGCGCACGCTCACTAGGCCCAGGGCAACGGGGCCCGTCTCGAGGGCCTTCAACGTGTTGTCAAAGTTCTTTTGCCCTCCACTGGACGGCAGCATAGTCAGAGGAGCTCCTCTCTCCGCAGAACTGGCTCTGGTCTTCCCCCAGGTTCATCCGTAGGAGGGGTACAGACACTTGACTTTGGGCCAACCCAGACGTCAACGTGGCAACCCTGAGCCTTTGTATGAGGGCCTTATCAACATTCGTGACCTCACGCACCTTTCTGTTGTCAGGCCCTACCCAGGCAGGCAAAGGAATGTGACGAAATTCTGATCTCAATAAGTGACAACCGTTCTGTGATTTGAACATAGTTTACGAAATATTAGAAGTGTATCGAGCTGTGAACTTTTTTTCGAACTCGGGTCAGACTCGGGCTCCGGATCTTCCAGCTTGGTTAAAATTGTGAGATGCATTCAGAGAAGTTCATAGTGTTGAGGGCATAACGTAGTTCTATAAGCCTACTACACTCTCTTTAGTATATTTGACTGGTTGTTCACGCCCAGAGATGTCATCTTGGTCCGCCACCCGATCTCCCCGACTTGTGTGAGGTGGTTGCGGCCACCCTGGACCACGAAGCCCTCCTGTTGGGCGTCGCACTCGAGGCCACGCTGTAGCGCAAGCTGGCGAAGCCATTTGTCAAGTATTGTAGTGATAATGGATGACGTTTCCCGGGAGGACAGCGAGGCCGGCTGGGACGAGGTCGTTGCAGCTCGATCAACAGTGGTGCCAGTGACACGAGGACAAATCGACAATCGGCATCGGACTCAGACTGATGACCTTTTGCATCATGGAGAACAGCCATTTTTTGTGGCAAGGACAGTGCGAAGCCAATTTGTCACCCTCGTCATTCTGCAGTATGATCTTTCTTAAGCTGACCGGACCTTCTTAGCTCTGGACATCCAAGCCAGTGGTGGCTTTGGAAGAGCCACCCTGTACGTTGGCCACCCTGTACGCACTTGAAAGACAATCTCTCTGGGAGAAAAGACAATCATTTCGAGGCTTTTTCTTTGCTCCTCAACATGAATAGTACAAGGCGAAAAGGACTGAAAGCAGCCTTTTCTCTTCCTTGGAGCGGACTTTGAAAATTGCTCAAAAGGCTGCGCTGGGAGGTGCGTTGATGGCCCTTGAAACACGCAGACAAAGACTTCCTCTCCGGAGCTCCTGGATGCGCAGAGGACCAATTATCTACATGGAGCTTTTCTGATCGCTGGGGGCTACTTGGAGGAAGGGCGCAGAAATGTCCACAATGCCGGACGGAATCAAGGACAAAAGAGGTCGGACTCACTCCACAGGGTGGCGAAAAGGCCAGACAAAAAAGGCCACACAAAGGTGGTGTCACTTGCAAATACAGCGCCGGCCGGAGAGGGGGAAAGCAAGGCACGAGTGGTGCCCAACAAACAGACAGAAAGCAGGACTTTGGGGAGGGAGGGGGGAAAAAACTCTCACAGGATGTCTCAGTGACCACTTTTTTCTGCATTTTTATCAACATGACAAAAGTGTGGGGCTTTCACACCCTGAGGCTCGGCTGGAACTGGTCCCGAGCCATTCGTTGGAGCCCGGTTGGGGATGGCTCAGCCACAGTAGTTGCTGCTGTCATGTGAGGCTGACTCGTGAGGTAGAAAAAGACACGAACTCAGCCTGGGAGTGATCATTGTCTTTGTATATTTTGCAATATGAAGCACTGTAGGGCAGAGTTGCAGGCGGGCATTTAGGTATCTGTAGAACTGTACTGTAGAACTAAAGATACGATACATTGCACTGCATTCAAATGAACTGTCTCAACTCAGGAAAGTTAAAATTGGTGGAAGGGCACTTTTGTCCCCTTGTATCGACGTAGGCAGCTGCCAACGTCACAACAAAAGCAGCCAGATGAACTCAAAGTAACCGTGGGCGGGCAACGTTTGGGTCGACTTTATCAGGTCATCTTGGCAGAATCTCCTTGAAAGAGTGCAAATGTGTACTTTGGGCAGAGAGTGAAAGGAAATGAAGACCTGAGAGCATGATAAATAGCGGTACATTCACCACGCATATCTGTACATATACAGAACAAGTATGATGTGCATCATACTTCGTTAGCTTGTGATTAAGCGCACAATTTTGGGAATGCCGGTATTTTCACCGGCTTCAGACGTTTGAATCTCGAGGCGTCGGCGGGGAAATATTGCCAAAATCCCGCACTTTACCACCCGCTCCAGCTGCTACAGTGCTGCAAGGGGTCCGCGCAGAAGACTCCTCAGAGCAGAAATCTTCAAAATGATCACTCGTTTGGGATGCTTTCGAACGGTCTGCCTAAAGCTAAGAACCTAAAGTATAGGTGAGAGATACGAGCCTGAGTCGTTTTACATTTACATGCATGAGGCTGAGGAGAAAGTGAGGAGTAATTTTACTTGTCCACTTGACCCCAATCCCTGAACGAAAGATAATTGCTACAGCAAAGTTTATTGGTGGTGACCAAAGCAAAAAAGGTGGACAATCATGCATTTTGGCGGGTCGCCCTCGACGGTCAGCTGCAAAATGGGCAGTCACGATGCCGCATCTGGTCGAGCGTGATCGATTCCAAGCGGAGATCCCAACCCAAGAGCTGTCAGTACAGTGTGGGAAGCCCATTTTCCTCTTTGGAGACGTTCCCCATATGTCACAGAAGGAGTCTGGGGTAACAAGAAATGGTTTTCCGCTGAAGACCCTTGTCAAATTCATGTGACCCCCCCCCCCAATCTGTGGACTTGGATGGAAAAGCTCGATACTCCTAGTCAAAACACGGTGTATTTGCAGAAAATGGCCAAAGTTGCTTCTGTCCGCACCTGCCCATTTGCTTAATTGCCCATGTTGTAGTGGCTGCAGGCAGGGGGGGGGGAAGGCTGCCCTGATGACTTTCGGGGTCTTGGTTGCTGTAGAATGAGAATGATCAGACTGAAGAAAGTCAGAAAGCTGCGAGAGCTTTTGGACACTTTCTTAAGTACAGTGACAGTGAAGTCGTCTCAACTTAACCACACTTGTTGTTAAATGGAGATTTATGTCCTCCCCAAGTCTTGGTAACTAAGTAAGTTAGTCAAAGGCAAGCAAGCACTGATCGACCCCAAGTTTGCGCCCCTTCTCGTCAAGCATGATCTTCTTCTGAGATATCCCTGCGGTGGCAAAGTCCAGACTACGTGAACGTGGCGCCCCTGGACTGCCTCGTCTGATGCTGGAACAACTTCCACTTCATCAACATCTTGCCTGCTTTCGTCTGTACCTTTCCAGTGCATTTTATCAAGAGCTTTCAGCGTAAGAAACTTTCCACGTGTCTTTCCAAACAAGGAGGGCGAACTTTCGAGTTACGCGCATGAAGGCCTACATTTATTGCATGTCACGTGCACGTTACCAATATATAATAACAACAATACAAAGTTTAACTTGTACCCCGGCCGACGGTGCTTGAGTGAAAACTTTTGTCCACCTCGTCCAAGTTGAACTGGAACGGCGAGAAGAGATTCATCCAATCCTGCCTGTCTGCGAGTTCTTGACCAAGTTAAACATGTGGGGGGCGGGGGAGTTTTTGCTACTCACCTGAAGTTACTGCAAGGGTTCCTTTTTTCTTCAAGTAAAGACAAAGCAGATCTTACATACAGAACGTGGTGGAGCGTTAAAACCTTACCAAACTTTCCAACTTTGCACTGACCAAAAGATACATTAGCTCTGCAACGCTTGTTTGGGAGTTGCTCGAGTTATTCTTGGAGCAAACTGAAATATGAAACAAGAGTCTGAGCACTTGGTGCCGTCCATGGGGCTGCACACGCTGCACACGTGCACGGAGGAGCCTGTCTGTTGGCTGATTTACGTGGGCGACCGCCGCCCCCTGCCAAAACTTTGTAAACGTTGGGAATCTTCGGATGCCACAGCCTCCTCACATTTGAAGTTGGGGGTGCTCAACAAAATGGGCAGTCTACGTAGCATGTGGAGCTTGCATGGTGTTCGAATGAGGAGCTCAGGGTTGCCAGGAATCGTATGAGCCCCTCAGTGCCAACTTGCTGCTCGTGCCAGCTCAAATTTGGCATTGCCAGTTCTGTCTCTGCCCCGTCCGCGAGGTCTGAGATTGAAATTTTTTGTGGTGCAATCTGGCTGCGCTTAACAGCTCTGCTAAACATAAAGTTTATTTATTTATTAATCAAATTTGTGCCATAGCAGAGGAGGGGGTTCTCCAGAAAGGAAATCAGACTTCTGCTGCTACGGCACAACTGCAGATAAAGTCTACTACTTTCTTAAATACTTCAGCTATGGCTTTTAGTCCACTGAGGAGCACAAGCAAAGTCTGTCGACCCTGAACTCCTTGTGGCAAACCTCATCACACGGTGGTCGAGGCAGCTGAATCCATGCTGGCCGCAATTGCGGACCCAAGTGTGAGGTGTCCATGACATCTGCTTGGTTGTGTTGACTCCGGGCGTGCATGCAGCTCGGTTGGCCATATATGCTAGAGCCAATTCAGACAGGCAGACAGACATCAGTTGGACCAAAATATGCCGATAACTCCTTTCCTATTGTTTCATGTGATGGCAGCAACCAACTTTCTCAACCAGACATTTGGTAATCAAAGGTAACTTGCTTTTCATTTGCAGATAGTACTTGAGTGCCATAGCAATTTGTATACGTATATACCTAAGCAGAGTCTGCTGCTAAGCCTCAACTGCAGCCACTCGTGAGTTGCCAACTTGCTGCTCTGCAGTCATCACTGTCCAAGATGCAAAATGCATCATCTGCAGATTTTGGAATGAACGCAACCTGCTTGAATCTCCCCACTTCAAGTGAATCAGCACAACGCAGACAGCAGCTTTTTGGGGTTGGAGGACACAAAGTTGCCAATGTTTCCCGTCCAGAAACAGGTGGTTGTGCTTGCTCTCTGAAACCACGACCTCCTGATCCCGTGACTCGGCAAACCTGGTCCTGCACCACCCCACCCAACCCCCACGAGCGTGGACCTAAAACCTGCTGCTCGCCATGCTGATGCATGTGGTCTCAGGGGTCCAAGCGTTACCAAAGAACCAAGGGTTTCCTTCGAGTAAGTGGAGATTTAGATCTCTTTTAGAAACTGGATTAGGGCCCTGGGAACTGCTCATTTTATGCTCAGTAAATTCATTCAACTTCCTAAAAACGAGGCAGACGGAGATATCACAACTTCAATCGTATGAACTTTGCAGAAGAGAATATTTTTAAAGACAATTTCCTGTCTCTGATTAATCATTCTCGACTGTCTCTACGAAAGCGGCCGTGGCTACGCGAGCGAGACAATCTGAAACTCAGAGTAGCGTTAGTTCTGTCTTAAATGATGAAGATTGGCTGAGTAAGACCACTGGGCTCGAGAGGAGTGCACGGACTTCGACCAGAAGCTGGAAGCAAAAGCGTTAGCTATAACTATGGCTTGGGAGCTATCGTCTGTAGACCCAGGAACAGAAAGCTGGAACGTTTTAAAGTGATGCTTCATGTACTCGTATTCTATACACGACACATACGAACTAGAACGAAACGTTGGACAGATCAAGGGGGACACTATGCAACATTTGGTGCGACACAATCGTCTCAGCACCTTTGACTTGATACAACAGATACAGTCCGTAGAGGACTGTTCGTCGGCACGTCGATACAGTCGTCGCTCGCGTCGCGGACGGTGCGGAAGTCGCAGAACACGTAGAAGTCGTACAACACGTAGATGTCGCAGAACACGTAGCAGAAGCACACGCGCAAAGCACGAGGTCCTCGAAGTCCAAACGTTCATAAGCAACAAAAGCCCCAGACCAGTGCTCACTTCTACAGCCGATCATCTCGTACATCATACATTCGTTCCGACATCGACTGTACAGGGTGAGTCATAATAAGTGTGAAAGAACTATAATCAGTCATTTTCATCCTGTCCCCGCAGAGTTCCTTAGCCGACTTGGCCAAGAGTTCGCAGTTGATACTGGAAGAAGTCAGCATTCATATTCGTTGTAATTTAAGTCACATCCCAGCGACAGAACAACCAATACCCTGGAGGGGTTCAAGTCGGCCCGAACCCCCCCACCCCCCTCCTGGTTCACCCCGCCCCTCCTCAATTCATCATTTCATACCTACCCAGGACCAATTGAGAGAAACATTGCACAATTCTGCATAAGAAAGGGTTGACTTTCTGCCCATTTTTTGCCATTTCCGCCGCTTGTGTCAGTTCTATTGCTCCAAGTTTCAACAAATCTGCCTGCAACTTTTTCCGGCATCGATGCTCCCTCCTCTGAAGGAGGGAAAGCTCCTGTTGCGCCCCGGGGGCCTCGGCGGCCTCGGCGGCCTCGGCCTGCCCGAAGTGCGCGCCCACCCACACCTCGTCCCTCGACCCCATTTCCCCAACCTGCTTTTTCAGCCAGATACGATCTCTTTTCCTCTTCCTCTCACATTAAAAGTCAATTTTTCGACGTCAGCATTTATAACCATGCGGGATCGCAAAAAATGGGACCGGAGCTTTCACCACTTCTCTCCGGCCGGGTGTAGAAAGAAAAAGCAGCATTTTTTCGGGGAAAAGACTTTTGAGGCAGCAGCACCAAATCCTCACTCCAACGTAGGTGGAGAGAGAGAGAGGAATTTTTCCGCCAAGAAAAGTTCTCTCATCTCTTTTCCTGCATGGGGAACACGTGCGGACGGCCTAAATGTGTCATCCGGAGCTGCTGGTCCTTCCACTCCTTGTGCGTCTGGCGCGCGTAGCACACGTGGAGCTGCAACTTCGACGTGGCCGGGCGCGGTGACGGGCGGGGGGAGGCAACTTTGCAACAAAACTAGGGGGCGATTTCTTCTTCCAGTGCTACAAAGTATGAGCCAACTTCGCAAGCGTTGTTTGCACTTGGTGGACGCAAAGACTTTGCAGCGGTTTCTCATTGAAAGTTGGCGTCCGCCGGGTGACAGTGACTGATTTCAGCCATCCTGGTCATCGAGCTCGGAGGTGGTGGCAGCACCCTTGGCTGGCCAAATTGGCCTTCACCGTCCTCAGAGGTCGTGGAGGACAAAGCAAATCCAGGTCGACGCTTATTCTGTCTGTCATCTGCCTGGAAGGTTTCATTGGCGTTAGTCAATCGGTGCAACTCCAACTCCACCTCCGGCGCACACAACTTGGCACACACAGAGAAGGCGATGTCAGATATCACCCAAGTGGTCGTGCACAAGACACAACGTAGAAATGGAGCAGAAACTCAACTTTGTGCCCCCGGTGCTGTTGAAAATGGCCTCATTGGGGGAGAGAAACCAATTTTTTTTGTTCTCCGATACCACAACGACATACGGACAAACAAACGTGAGCATAGGGGAGGGGAGCCCCCGAGTTCCAACTAAGAATATTTGAGCCCCAAAATGACCCCGGCTTCCCCAGACGAGGGATCGCTGGCATTCCTACACGCCAGTGAGTGAGCAAAATGTACCACGAAGCTACAGGGTGACCCAGAGAAGGCCCATTTAGAGCCAACTCCCCAGGCATGCTGCTGTTGGGCCCCAGCGGTTGCGGTTGATTGGCACAAGCTTCTACTTACGTCTGAAGGCTGAAGCCAATCGTCAGCTGTTCAGAAAGGCCTCTTCAAAGCATTTAGGCAAATGGAGGTCAGTGCATCAAGGCCTCATTCCAAGGCCGTCACGAGCGCGCCTCCTCAAAGGCCAGCTCACTTTGAGTCAGACTGATTGTCAAGACTCTATCTATAAGGTGTTCTTTGCCACATCTACCGTGAGTTTTGGCCTTCAGTGCCTGCAATCCCTGCACTGCGCGGATTGCAGCAGTTCTCGCCTCCTTCTACAGTAGCCACACGCTGTTGGAAAGTTTTCTCCACCGCTACTCAGCGTCAATGGCCTCCAGAGAGGCCAGTAGAGTCCAGCCGACCTCGACTGTACAGCCTCGGGGGCAATTTCATGTCATGTCCCTTGAAGTTGACATCACAGCCTTGGTCACTTAATCTCGAGTGTGACTTGGGTCTCCGGGTTGACTTGAGGTCATTTGCTCAAGTGCCTGAGGGTGTCGGCGTTGACGTGGGCGCCAGAGGCGGCTTGTCTCGTGTCCGCAAAGTCTCCTCAGGCCACTCCTTGGACCAGCTTGGTACAGACAGAGTAGTTGACTATGTAGCAAGAAGGTCCTTGAGCTGGAACTTTGCACACTTCATGTCTGGTCCGGCGATGTCATGGAAGACACAACGATGTCTGAGCCGACAACGTTTGGACTGATGCAGCGCACGTTGGGCCTCCCTGCAGGCAGTGCGGACCCTCCCGGGTTCAGGTGCTGCTTGGCCCCTGTGGCCTCCGCTTTCACTGCAGTTACATCCTTGGCCAGACCCTGAGGGGTCCTCGCATCCCAGGGATGAGCACTGGACGATGAAGCTCTTAAGGTGGGGGGCAACTGGTGGAAGATCCAGAAATTGCACATGGAGTAACGATGCTTCATAGATACTTAATGCTCGAAAATTTCAACTTTGGATTTTCATGGTGGAAAATGGGCACTAGACACTGGCGTAGTTGGTGCAAGTTCCATTTTTTTGGGAAAAAAATGATTTTCTTTCTGCATTTTTCATCTGAAGTTTTACCACTTATGCATAGACAGTACTTAGAAAACTCCAAAAAATGCTATGTTATAAAAGTGTCTCTGGTTGAGCTTACTTTTTTTTGCTAATACTAGACATTCCCCACTATTATGAACTCCTGAAATGTCAGATCAATCACTGGGACACTTTTATAAGATTTTAAAGTTCCAAATTCAGACACCTCTATGTGCTACTGTTGTAGACTTTAAATTAAAAGTTCACATAGTAAACGATCTTTTAGGAAAACGCTTTTTTAGTTAAATCCTCTAAATGTGACCCTATGGGCAGGATGGAGAAATAAAATTTCCAGAAAAAGTACCATTTCGAACTAGCCTAATACTTAAGTCAAGAAATGCCTCAACAGTGGTGTTAAGAACGTGCTACGTTTGACAACACTGCATTTAAGCCGACCCCTCGTCCGCTGGTGCCATAGGCAACCTGAATTTGCCACACCCTGTACGCGCTACACCTACTTTACCCTCCCCCCTCCCCCGTGAGGTACGTGCGCCACACTACAGGGTGTCTCTGCTCGTCCTTTCTGCACGCGACAGTTTGCGGCCACTCTGTAATGAGGAACAAGGGAGGCATTTCAAGTTGCAACTGTCTGTCTTTATCCACCTGTGCCAGACACCCTGTACTAGTGTGACGACCTCGACGGCCTCCGCACAGTCCTCAAAGAGGTCGGCGCAGCCTCCACCCTGGGACTGTGAGGGAAAACGACGCTCAAAGGAGCTTTTTCTCTCTCCATGTCTTCGCTGGGTCACTCATTCCCCACAGCTTTTAGGTCATTTCAGAGATCAAGAGTCTTTTTTTATCCTCCTCCTCTTCTCCAGAGAAAAGTTAATTCTGCTTACAAATTTCGAGCCAGCTGCCAGGACTCAATTTGTCTCCGTCTTTCTTATTTTCTCCCTCCTCTTCCATCCCACTGAAACCCAATTATTTTCTTCTAGATGGCCCAAAAATTGGCCCAAAAATTGGCCCAAAAATTGGCCCTCTCTTCTCCGTCAAGACGTCGGTGGAATCAGGAGTCCCCAAACGCTGGGGGAAAACACTCGAATTCCCCATGTGTGTTCACTGCCTTCAGCGCAGGCAATTGTACAATTTGTTGCAAAAGCTCAGCTTTAATGCATCCTTGGGGTTTCAGTCTGGCAGGGGTCGAGAGGCAGAAAGTGTTTTACTTTTCAACTCTTCCTCGGTTGTTTTGAGGTCAGGGTTCGTCTTGACCGTGTCGTCCACGAGCACTGAGGGCGTCAACCGCAACAAGGGGGGGGGGGGGGCACAGAGTCGGACTCCTGTATTGGGTGGTCTAAATGAATACCATATCAATGAATGGGACATACGTACGTGCCAAATCAGGGAAACCTTTTTTTCTGGGACACCCTGTAGCTGCATGACTCGGGCACCGACTCGCAGGGCTTCCCTTGCTTGTCTCCTTTGGTGCAGGAAAAGTGCCAACCCAGCTAGGACACCCTGTAGCTCCCTACCTGTTGAAGTTGGTCGAGGACTCGCAGGGCTTCCCTTGCTTGTCTCCTTTGGTGCGCTGCCAAAGTTTCTGCATGAAACTTTGGTGAGGACACCCTGAAGCTACAGGGTGAGGCCGAAAAATCTGTCCCACCCTGATGGAGAACGTCATCGCTGTCCAGTTGGAGGGCGGAACTTTGCCTCGGCCACCCCGTGACGCCAAGACTGCGAATGAAAGAAATGCTCGACATGTCTGACGTGACCCAGATGTACTCTCCACCAAGTACGGTTGGCGCCTCCCCGATCTGGGTATGAATGCAGTCCCTACAATGTCCTGATCAAAGAGGACGACGGGGACAGGATAAAAGCTCGTCGATAAATCCATGCGGGGCTTACGTAAACAAAATTTGCTATTTCAATAGGCATCAAAGGATTTTCTGCACTGAGAGCAAAGAGGAAGACGCATGAGCTTTTGCAGGTCGCAGAAGATGGCGGATTTGCCGCTCCTTTAGAGGCTTTTCTGACTTCATTGTGCCTCTTTGTACGTGCACATGAGGGGGGGGGGGAATAGCTAATGCCTCATGACGGGGACTGAGGGACGCGTCGTTGATGTCCTTGACGACGTCGGACGTGTTGGGATCTCTTGCGATCAGCCACACTTTTATCGCGTGATCATTTCAGGTGGAATATGAACAGCAGCCGGAGGATCAACGACTTCAGGGGGTGCGCTGATAACTCCATTAGCTCGCTCAACCAGGAGGATGACAAATGATGCTGCCGACGCCCGCTGGAGGAGCCGCAGACGTCGACGACAACAACCAGAACCTCTCCCGCTGCTTCTGCCTCGCACGCGCCAGTCAACAGATGGTGGCGGACAAGTCAGAGACGTCGCTGCCGTCGCCGTCGCAGCCGCTGGAGCCGCCACCGCCACCGCCGCCGTCGTCGTCGTCGACGACGAAGACATGGACGAGCGAGATTAGCTGGGTGCGTGAAGTAACATAAGGTGCATAATTTTGCATTTCCATCCGTGGCAAGCAAGCCCACCCCTCCTCCCCCCCCCTCCCAACCCCAAAAAGAAGAAGAAGACCCAAAAATTTTTGGGCAGGACTTTCGTAATGCCAGCACACTTGGTGGTGAGCATGTCGCAGGGATTCGTGGTCTTCTTGGCTTTCTGCTACTTCGCCTGTCTCTTCTTGGCATTCTTCATACTGTACTTGATCTTTGAGTCATGATGAGAGGTGCCGTCAAGACTCCGAAAGCTGTTCCAAGATACTTTCCAGCCAGAAGCGATCTGTTTCTGAAAGCTTTCGAAGATGGAGAAGAAGGAGGAAAGTTATGCAAAACAAAGAGAAAGCATCTCCAAGGCTCCGTCATATCGAAGTGGTTCTACTGTGGTGTCATTGTAAAGAAGAAGAAAAAGAGAGTGGTGAACATGGAGTAGAAGTTTTAGGCTTGTTCCCACTGCTCAGAGAAGGTCGTATGAGCCGCGAATGAGCAACCGTCTGACCACGTTTCCCCTTGACGAACTTAGCGTAATATGTACGTAAGTCAGGACTTAGTCCTACACATAGCATCTTGCACATACGTGTTCGCGTAGTATACGTACTTCTACTGTACTGTACAGTATGTTCCATGTGTAATGCCTCTGGTTAATAATCTCCGTGGCGCGCTCCAGTCTGTGGCGTATGATTTCTAAATGTGATAATACTGCTATCTGTCCTATTAAAGCACATGTACAGTATTTGTCGTTGGACTTCTTCTCAACCATGTTTGGCTCACACGACTTGGTCGATTTTGCTTCATCACACGTACAAGCACTAACCTTATGGATGACTACGTCGGAGAACTCGGAATTTTAGGAGAGCCAATGAGTCAAAGCCCCGAAAATCCTCCCTCCAGGGCCAAGTGTTCCAAAATGAAAAAGACTCTGGCCGGCAATCACATGTTAGTCAAAGCAATCGTCAATGCACTGAAACAACATGAAGCCTAGGCCTGGACTTCAGTTTTGGTCATCAAAGTTGCCAAAATTGCCCAACTAAAATTCCGAGGTCGGTCTGGTGTTGATGCGAGCCTCAGACTTTGTTTGGTACTCGCTACCGCACAGCCGCCGGCCCTGCTGCCCATCGTGCACGGGGCTCACGCAATCTTGGCCGCGCTGGGACTTGAACCCGGGCTTAAACCTGGCGTTTAAGCTCCAGTCAGGGCTGAAGCTATAGCTCAACGCTGACTGGGCTAGAGCTTGAGCCTCCGAGGCCGAGGCTGTGATGAGACACGCAAGGTAAACAGCCACTTTATGGTCGAAAATGGCTGTGCTACTTGAGAGGAAGTGACTTTCCGTCCCATCCTGCTGTTTATTCATATTTTGCCAGATTTTCTTGCCAAAGCTTCATAGGCCGAGTAGGCCTACAATATTTCATGGGCCTCGTCCAATTTTGCAAGAAAGCTGGTGGGGGCCATTGAAAAGGACTCGGGCAGTTCCGGCCCCGTGCCGGGCTTTCCAAAGCGAGCTTGAGGCTGGCATCATCACTAACTAAAACGGGCCAGGCTTGGGAGAAGCAATTGGGTAATCAACTGCGATTGCACTGTTCAATACACACCCGTGGTGTTGCGAGAACAGGTCAACCTTTGATACATGATTTTATGTGCTCCTTGTTTTGCAATTGACCCATTCATGACGTAATGACGTCATTACCGTGACCTCAGTCACCCATCATTCATGACGCCTTCGATGGAGTCAGGAACTTCGATGTAGCCAGATCATTGCTAACTAAAGTACAGTCGAAGCTTCAATAAGCATTGCTTATTCACACCTCTGGAGTACAATGACAACCTGGCCACAGCAGCCTTGGCTGCATCACAACTTTTCTTTCCTCCCCCCCCCCCACACACACACATTTCAAATGGAACACTCTTCAAAAAAGAACTTTCAACGCTATTGAAAACAACAGTTTAAAAAAATGTGCTTGGAAATCAGTGACGCATTGTTGACCTCTGTAGATGTACCAAAGAGACGTAGTTGATGACAAGAGCAGATTACTTCGTAAGTTCATAGCTCGTTACAGCTAGGATTACTTTGTCTGCAATGTAATGAATTACGATCACATGGAGGCGCCTTCGAAAATGTAATTAATTACCATTACTACTCATTACCCCAAATGAACGTCAGCTTCCGTCAATGAACCAAAACACGGTGAGGAGTAGGAGAAAGTGTACAGTAGGTATTATACCCATATAACCGTAATGTGCAATTTCTTACTCAATAATCCCCCCTCCATCCCAAGAGTCAGGGTTGCCACTTCTGTTTCTTCGAAAGGGTTTCAGTGTCTGTGGCCATTCCGTACCAACGGACACGTGCTTCACGCTGAACAAGTGCCGGGCGGTGGAGTTCAGGCCCCAGGAGGCCACGTCTTTCAAAGTCTCAGGAAGAAGTCTCGGGCGTGTCAAATGGTCAAAGTCATTTTCAACCCACTGCGGACAAACTGATTCACTGAAATAAAGCAAATCAAAACAACGCTCGAGTGGAACAGTTCTTTCACACTTCAAGACTTGTGACGAATTCCTGCCCGGGAAATATGTCATTTTTAGGCTGAATCTGTCATCATCTGTAAATTTTGTTATTTCTTTTCAGCGAGCATTTATTATATATCGTATAAATACCACACTCAAATGTACTTCTGACGAGCTTAAGAACTGGGCCGTTGCACCAAGACTCCCTCCTTCCGCTTCCGCTCGGCCCGCACCAGTCTGTCGACCACTTTCCAGAGGCGCTCCCAGTATCGGTCGGCCTTGTCGACCATGACCGTGGAGCGGGGGTCAAACCTGGAGAACGAACGGGATCACTTGAACGTGGAGCCTCGACAGCACCCTCGTAGCCAAGTCCGACCTGTCCAAGTCCTGGCGATCCGTCACCTGGAAGGCCTCCGGGGCGGAGACCCTCTTGATGTGGCAATCGGGCGAGCTCGCCAGGATGCCGGTCACGTAGACGTCTTCCAGGTGGAGCAAAGGCTCGCTCAGGCTTGCCTGGAAGATCATCAATGCACTGAACAGATTGAGGTCTTGCAACAGGTTGAGGACGCTGAACGGATAGACCCAGGCCTCTCCGAGGCCGTGAGGAGGACAAGGCGGATTTGGGGGATGTCCGTGATGTCCAAAGTCATGGTCAAGTAAGGGTATGGACAAGATTGCTGCCTGCTCTTATAATGATCTTGTTTATCACAATATTCTCGATCACTAGAGCATTTACGGTACTTAAATTGTACGAACAACGCTAGCACCTGCAACAGGCACTCGGCTGCAGCCTTGGTCATGAAGTACGCTCTGCCGTCCATGTACGGTGGGAACCTGATGAAGAAACTTTACTTTCACATCAGTACGTCCACCTGAGCGACGTACCTGTCCTTGCTGTACATGGACATGGGTATCACCCAGCGCTTCGTCTTGGCGGCCAAGGTGTCGGAAGGCCTACAAGGCCGAACATTTGTCCACTCGTAACCCACTAAAGCACTCATCCTAGAATGGTGAAGGGCACGTCTACGTCACGAGAACCATGTCTCACTCTTACCCATCGCCTCCGAGCTTGTGGGCCAGCCTGATGGTTGCTGGGACGTTGAAGAAGACGTCGTCATCCACCTTGAGCAGGTGGCTCAAGCTCTGTCTCATGACAAAGTGATTCAAGACGTGAAGAGTCTTCAAGGTGAGGTTCTGCTCAATAGAGTTAGAACGACATCAATATGCTCATGCTAGCAGCATCCTGTGACAAGCTCACACTGTAGGCATCTCCAAAATTTTCAACTAGCAGATCTCCGAATTCCCTGGCCTCCTTGAGGATGCTGGCGTCCACTTGGTCGCTGTCACTGGTTCCAAGGACGAAGAAGATGTCACAACGTGGATGGTTCTTGCAGTGTCGGCCGCTGAGGCGCCTGATGTTGTATCTGCGGTCGACATGGTCGGGAGCAGACAGCACAGCAATCAGCAGGTGGTCTGTGGCAGCATTGTCATCTGAAACGTGGAATTGGTGATGGCAGCGGTGTCTGCAAGGGATACATCCATCAGGGATAACAGGACAATGCCTTTCAACGCCGGCTCCACCAGTGCTGTGCTCTGTCCAAGCTGGAGGTAGCTCTCCACATGCCTGTCCACATGTCCGCCCCACGCAGAGGACTCAGAGTCCTCAGTGTAATTGTTGAAAAGCTCAGAGGACCCAGCGTCCAAGTAGAGTTCATCCCCGACCTTCCAGTTGCTCACCTCAGTCACCCACATGAAATAGCACACCAGGATGAAGATGATCGTGAGCACTGCGAAGAAGAGTCGGAAGAATCTCATGGCAAGATTCTCTCCTCCGTAGGCTGCCCTATCACATCTGTAAATGGCAATGCTTGTCAGGACTTTGGCCTTGAGACAACAAAAGGCCAGAAAATCTAGCTCATTCTCCAGAGCATGTGCTCTACTGTCATGCATGAGCGCACACACACACCTGACCCCTTTTTGCGGGTGGGGGTACAGCCTTCCTTGTCCACTGTACAGAGATGTTTATTACACAAAAGTGCACTCATTTTTAAAATCATGAAGTTCTTGGGGGTCCACCATAAATTATCACCAATATTTAAGAAGTTTTAAAACATAACTAGCAGAGGTGCCCGGCGTTGTTCGGGTTATTGTAAGACTCGCCGCAATCCCGCCCACCAGCAGGCGCGACCAAAGCTCAACACGCGCTTCGCGCTCAACACCAAGCTGATCTTGCCTCGACCCGAAGCTGGTCTTGCCTTGACTTGAAGCTGGTCTTGCCTCGACTCCAAGCTGATCCCGGATCGGATCCATTTTGTTTCCAGTATTGAAACTGGCTGATCCGGACACTCCTCACTCCCTTCTCGTTGACGGCCTCTACCCGAACATTACGTCGGCTCAACTGGGTGGCAACACGGACGAATCTCCCAGGTTCAACTGTTGGGTACAACAACAAAAAAGAAAGTGAGGTTCCTTAATTCTCTTATTATCCTTAATCCTTTAATAATTAAAGGTTCCGGTACGACGGCATCCACCTCTCAACCGGAAAGGAACTGGCCAAGAAACCAGACGTTGGCTTCTTGGCCATCACTGGGATTGAGTTCAACACCGTCGTGGGGGTACTCGAGTACCCGGAGGAGCTGCCGTCCAGGGGCCCGGACCTTAGGAGGCTAATTGTCGGCCACCAAGGCGACACGATCTGCCAGGTGGGCCAAGCCATGGAAAAGCGCGCCATCTGGGCTTATGGCACTGCCATGGCCCTGTTCCCCTTGGTGGAATCATGCAGGTTCTTCTTCAAGGTCGGAGGCGCCGCCGATCGCAAAGAGAAGGGCACCATCGCGATCCTCTGCAAAGGACCAGATGGTGTCGTCGGACGACACCTACAAATGGGAGTTCTCAGGGGTCAAAATGGCCGCCAACGCTTCCTTCTTCGACGGAGAGCTGGGCATCATTAGCGTCATCACGGACAACTACGACTTCCTAGACATTAAGTCTCTCTCCGCCTTGCAGGCATTTGAAAAATTAGCTGATTTTGTTGTCAAATTCCTGGATTCTAATATGCTTGCATAAATTCCTAATTAAAATTAATTCAAAATTCCTTGTTAGAATTCCTCTGATTTTCTGGCGTAAAATTATTTATCAACTAGCAGAGGTGCCCAGCGTTGCTCAAGTTATTAAAAGACTCGCCGCAATCCCGCCCACCAGCAGACACGACCATAGCTCAACACGCGCTTCGTGCTCAATACCAAGCTGATCTTGCCCACGAAGCTGGTCTTGCCTCGACTTGAAGCCGACCTTGCTGTCAAAGCTGATCTTGCCCTCGAAGCTGGTCTTGCCTCAACTCAAAGCTGATCTTGCCTTGACTTGAAGCTGATCTTGCCTTGACTTGAAGCTGATCTTGCCTTGACTTGAAGCTGATCTTGCCTTGACTTGAAGCTGATCTTGCCTT
>JAAUXU010053872.1_pt1 | contig 18322 bp, 11 predicted proteins | sample 7278151 | NCBI WGS metagenome assembly JAAUXU01 (sample SAMN14350113, study PRJNA611818) | marine sediment metagenome | isolation source: surface marine sediment (1.8m) | place: French Polynesia: Moorea | collected 2018-08 | reverse complement strand
CAAAATCGCCAAAATCGCCACCAAATTTTTTGAAAATTGCTAAAAAACCGCCAGTTACCAAGCAAAAATTTTGTCGCCAACAGGGTATCAAAATTGCCAACTTGGCGATAAATTGCCATGAGCCTAGATTGAGCCTGGGTTTTAGCATTTAATTTATCTCAAAAGTTTTTTTTGGTAAAAAAAATAGCTTTTGTGTCTGCAAAGTTTGGTACTTTTTAAAAGAATGTTTTGCTCAAAAATCCTATGCTCAGACTCAGCTCAGGCACGAGACCTCCAGGCTTAGGCTCAGCTCAGGCTCGAAGATTCTAGGCTCAACACCCCCCCCCCCTCCCCGAAAATTTTCAACGTTTCTTGTGAAATGGCAAAAGGGGCGATGTCACAATGTCAACAGATTCCTCATGGTTCTACACCTGTCATAATGGCGATTGCCGGGCCAGTCATAATGGCGAAAAATGAAAGAGCAGTCACAATGGCGAAAAAATGAATACTTCTTTGTGGCAAGGAGGGGGGGATTAGTTATGGCTGAAAGATTGCTAGAATTTTAGTATGTTTTTTGGGGAAAAAACTATGATAGGGAGGATTTTGTTAAAATATTTATTATTATTATTATTATTATTAATCAGAAATACTTGTTATAGGGGGGATGGGAATGGGATCCCCCAAGCAATCTTCCTTAATAAGTAATCATAGGGTAGGAATTTTTGGAGACCCTTATATTATGTAATCATTGTACGTCAGCCCTTAACGTCAGGGACTTGTACTGTATGTGTAAAAGTGTCTAGAAAAATGAGTAACTCAAATATACTATGGTAGTAATAATGTAAATATTTTTTTAGAATTTAAAATCTTTCTGTACCATTGCGTAAGCAGCCATTATCTTTTTGCCATTGTGACTGAGTCGGTCGTTGCCATTATGACTGGTCCAGATAAATTCGCCATTGTGCCTGTTCGCCATTGTGACTGGTACGTAGAGTGATTCGACATTGTGACCCGTCACCATGGCAAAACCCTTAAAAATTTCCCCATTTTTGGCCTCAACACGCAATTTGATGCGCAAGTCACAGTTTTTTTTATTCGACTCGCATTTGCACGTTGCAGTGCCCAACTTGATTCGAGTCATTCGACTCGCATTCGCAAAATCTTGATTCGAACCCATCCCTACTCGTTCTTTTAAAAGGAAAGGCAGAGATAAAGAAAGGTTGCTTGTTGACTTTTTTGAAAAATGTTGCGCTTTTTCCTAAAGGCTGAGTGTTTCAGCGAAGCAAACAAATCTGGTTGGAGAGGAGGAGAGAGGGTGGCGCCCACCAACGGCGCCCACCGCCCTAATCGCCTAATGGCGCCGAAGAAGGACGTCAGCGGAATTGGCTCGGCCCGTTTTTGGCAGTGCAAGAAAGCAAGAAAGCCAGGGGCCAACCGGCCCAACCTCCAGTCCCCCACCCGGTCAAGGCCACGTTCTCAGACCATTCATTGCCTCTGCTCTGACCTTCTCCGGGCGTCCTGCGCACTCGAGGGAGACCTCGATTCGACCTTTGAGACAAAAAAGCCTTTAAGCTTTGTGTGAGTTTGTAGTAGAGGTTTTGCCGTCGTGACATTACTCTCTTGCTCTCTCTCTGTAGCCTTTTCAGCTGAGAAGTGAGAAGACGCCGCCATGGCCCCCGTCGAGCCCGGGGACGAAACCGGCGCCCAGGCACCCAGGGAAGACCCCGAAGACGCTCCCCAGGAGTCTGGGAATGGAGAGGAGACTGAAGAACCTACTCATGGAACTTCTGGCCAGCAGGAGCCCAATGACCCTGCTGTGGGCGACGATGGAGACGCTACTGCAGCTGAGGAGGAGCCGGTAGACGTGGAAATGAAGGAGGAAGATGAGCCCAAGGCCTCTCCCGGGAGCCCCATGGCCGTCCAGTCCAGACCTTCGTCCTCCCCTCTCCCCGCCCAGGCCGTGATGGGGGGGATCCCGGACTCTTTCAAGAGCGAGCTGTACTACCTGGTGGCCAGATTCCTGGAGGGCGACCCTCGCACGGCCGCCGCCGCTGCCGCTCTCAAGTCGAACCTGGATTCCGGGAGCCTCCTGACACCTCGCTACGACTGGACCGGGCGCGCGCATCAAAAAACATTCTCCGAGGTGGACCGGGAGGCATCGGCTTCCCGCGTCGGCGGAGAAGGGCTGCTCCCGCACGACCACCTTCTCAGGCTGTGCTTCAGGCTGTCCGGGCTGGGCGTGGGGGACCGGGAGGCCGCCACCAGGACCCTGATGGGGCGACACCCTGCCCTGGACCCGCCCGGAAGAAGAGCCTCCTCCTCCCTCTCCGCCGGCTTGACCACACACGGCCTCCTGGCCCTCAGGGACCGAGAGTTCGGCACCCGCGCCGCCCTCTCCCCAGCCGTCACCAACCGCTCCCTGTCTGTGCGCCTCTCCCGCCGGATGCGCCGCCTCCGCCGCACCCTGGGCCACCTTTCCGCCGTCTACTGCCTCCTCTTCGACCGTACCGGCCGCTTTGTCGTCACCGGCGCAGACGACCTCCTCGTCAAGTGCTGGAGGGTGAGGGACGGAAGGCTCATACACACCTTCCGCGGGGCCTCCTCGGAGATCAGCGACCTGGCAGTATCGCACGACAACCGACTTCTGGCGGCTGGAAGCTGCGACAAGATCATCCGGGTGTGGTGCCTTCGCACGGCCGCTCCCGTCGCCGTCCTCACCAAGCACACGGGCATGATCACGGCAATCAACTTCTGCCCGTTTGCCCCGGAGGATTCCACCCACTTTTTAGCCTCCACATCCGGCGACGGAACGGTCTCCTTCTGGCGGTACCGCTATAACGAGCACGACACAGCGGTCTTCGACGACGCTCCAACCAGGTACCACGAGAAGATCCGCCCTGGACAGGCCACCATGCTCTGCGCTTCCTTCTCTCCTGGCGGCACCTTCTTCTGCGTGGGCTCGGCCGACCACAATGTTAGGGTCTACCAGATGAACTGTCCCGAAGGGCCACAGAGGATCCTGGAGGAGGAGGCCCACGAGGACAGGGTGGACTCCATCCAGTGGTGTAACAGGCCCGACCAGCTCAGGTTCGTCTCCGGCAGCAAGGACGGCACGGCCCGCATTTGGTCCTTCCGCGCTAAACGGTGGCACACCGTAATCCTCAACATGAAGACCGGGGACAACTCTCGTCTCTCTCCATCCCCCTCTGCTTCTGCGGCAAGGGCAGGAACATCGGTCTCTACCTCATCCTCCCGTTCCAACAACGCTCAAGGGGCACACCAGGGCCAGCAGGAGAGCAACGCCGCCGTAGGAAATGGAGAGAACGAGTTCCGAGTTACTATGGTGGCCTGGACCATCGACGACAACCTGGTGGTAACGGCAGTCTCGGATAAGACCCTGAAGCTTTGGGACACAGCCGCCGGGCGGCTGCTCAAGTCCCTGCAGGGGCACGAGGAGGAGATCTTCGTGCTTGAGCCCCACCCGACGGCATGGAATCTCCTTCTCTCCTCTGCCCACGACGGCCAGATCATGGTGTGGGACCTGGCCAGCGGGGAGTACCTCTTCAAGCACAAGAACCTGGTAGAGGAGAACGGTCAGGAGCGCGGACACGCTGCCGTCTATGACGCCAAGTGGTCTCCGGACGGACTCTCGGTGGCGGCCAGCGACAGCCACGGGCAGATCCTGTTCGTAGGCCACGGCTCCTCCGAACCCTACGACCGACTGCCGGTGGAGCTTTTCTTCCACACTGACTACCGTCCACTGCTAAGGGACTCCTTCCACAACGTGGTGGACGAGCAGACGCAGGTGCCCCCTCATCTGCTGCCGCCGCCATTCCTGGTGGACTCTGAGGGGAGCCCATACCCGGGGTACATCCAGACCTTTGTCCCGGGGAGGGAGAAGATGAGTGAGAGAGAGGCGTTGCTTCCTGGTGAGGCTGCAGCTCTCGGACAGGCCAGGGACAACAGGATTCTCCTTGACCAGCCGATTCAGCAGCAGCAAAACGCTCAGCAACAGCCCATTGGAGAACAACCTCTTGGCGGACAGCCTCTTGGCGGACAGCCTCTGGGTCAGGCAGGTCCTAGTGGCGCCGGGCGACCACTGTTCGGCCCGGCTAATATGCCCGGACTAGGTGCCGTCCGCCAACCGGATGATCGCCTGGGACAGTCTTCATCTTCGTCCTCTCGTCAGGGTAGCAGGGCCAACAGTCAGGACGGAGAGAGGCCCCAGCATGATCCACAGGAGGGGTCCAGTCGCGGGAACAGCTCGGCTGCTGCTGCTGCTCCCGCGGTGCAACGGCGCATCCTACTGGACAAGGACTGCGAATGCAAGGACACCAAGGAGCACCTGAGCCTTAAGAAAATCTACTCGGTCATCGAGTCCGCCGCGCACATCACCGAGTCCAACAAGGTCCAGTTCGACCACGATTACGCCCGGTCCTTCAGCAACTCTGCCTCCAAGTCCAAGAAGAAGCAGAACCAGGGAGGCAGGAGGGGAGGAGGAAACGGCGGTGCTGGAAGTAGAGGCGGAGCGGCCAGGAGACTCAACAACGAGGAAGAGGAGGAGGAAGAAGAGAACGAGGAGGAAAACGCACAGGACGACGAGGATCCGAACGACACCTCTCTGGACGAGAGTGATCTTTCCTCCATGGAGTCCACCACTGAGGAGGAGGAGACTGACCATTCCGACTGGGGCTCGGACGACGAGGCCGAGGCAAAGTCGGAAAAGTCCAGCCCCGCCACGGTCACCGAAAGAAGGAGGGCCCAGCAGCAGCAGAGGGAGAAGAACGACGCCAAAAAGAAGCGGAAGAGGGACGCGGCGCAGAGATGCCGAGAGAACATGCTGAGGAACCCGGGAGACATCACCGAAGACTACATCCCCTCTCCCTGGCTGTCAGAGTCCTTCCCCAAAAAGACCCCCTATTTCCCGCAGGTTGGAGACGTGCTCATGTACTTCAAGCAAGGCCATGAGAAGTACCTGGATCTGGTCAAGGCGCGAAAGAGCTACGAGATCAACCTGCGAGAGCAGTCAGAGTGGAAGAGGAAGAAGAGCATAGGCGACTTCTGTCTAGTCAAGGTGGCCAACATCCGATTCGAAATCCGGCCCCCTCGCCTCTGCGTGCTCAAGCTGGCCCTGCTCAGCCAGAACCTTCGCCCCACCGGCGACTCCTTCAGCATCAAGTATCACGACATGAACGACGTCGTCGACTTCCTCATCCTGAACGACACCTACCGCGCCGCTGTCCGCCGCAACTGGAAGAACGGCGACCGTATCCGCTGCCAGATCGACGACTGTTGGTGGAAGGGAACCGTCAAGAAGGTTGAGCACCACGACGCGGCAAAGCGATCGCCCTTCCTCTCGGTCTACGTGCACTGGGACAACGGCGAGAAGGAGTACCTCAGCCCGTGGGACATGGAGCAGCTGACGGAGGACTCGGCAGAGGTCCCGGACGGAACCCCGGTCACGCCGGAGCAGCTCAAGCAGAGCCTGTACCAGCCCACGGAGGAGGAGTGGAACAGCATGGGGCTGGAGACGGAGTGTAGGAGGATCTCGGAGGCGCTGGAGACAATCATGTCTCTGGCCATCGCCGAGCCCTTCAACTACCCGGTGGACCTGACGGCCTATCCGGAGTACATGTTGGACGTGGAGTACCCCATGGACCTCACCCTGGTCAAGGCCAGGGTGGATAACCACTTCTATCGCCGCATCGACGCCCTCGTCCACGATGTTCGGAGCATCCACGCCAACGCTGCCAAGTTCAACCGTCCCCGGAGTGACATCGTCAAGAACTCCAAGATAATCGCCAACCTGACGGTCGAGGTTGTCCGGGATCCGTCCAAGACCAAGGACGATGTCAGCTCCATATACCACAGGCTGCAGTCAAACTTCCAGTGGTCGGACGACGACGAGGACGAGCAGCAGGGACAAAAACAGGCCGACAAGCCCGAAGCAGACAGCGACGACGACGACGAGGATCAAGAGGAAGAGGAGGAGGAGGAGAGCGGCGACGAGACGACACCAACCTCGTCGAGATCTCGCCGCCGCCGATCGAAATCCCAGTCCGTCTCTCCCCCGCACCTAAATCCAAAGAAGTGGAAGCACGACTGCAACGTGTTGCTCAATGACATGGTTGTAAACCCACTCTCAGGTTCGTGGCATTAATCTATACTATTAAATGTGAATGTCTGTTTGTTGGTTTGTTTGTTCTTTATGGGCGGCCACACCGTTTGACCCTGGGGACCCCAATTTGGCATAAGGCCCTCTTTGGACATGAAGCAGGTCAAGACGCCGATAGTAACGTGATGAAGTTGGACAACGTCACTTCAAAAATATGCACATAATGAGCGAAAAAACAGACAGAGCAGATGCCCCATAGTCCCACCAAAAATCGTCATGCAATTTTTTTTAAAAAAAAGAAAAGAAAAACATTGGGGACGCTGTTGCTGCCACACCTGTTCAGGGAGGGCGCGCACATGGGAGAAAAGAAATATGTAAGACAGGGAAAAAAACCTGAAAAAAGCTTATTTTACTCCACTCACAGTGTCTTTCATACGGTGACAGCAAGATAATCAAGACCGGCAACAGCAGCAACAGCTACAACAGCAGCAACTTTGGGTGGGCAGGTTTGGCTGAGCCACCCGTTAGCTGGGCAAAACGGGCCCTTTGGAGTCCCCCCCCTTATGGCCCAAAAAGGCCCTTTGGCCATTTTGGGGTGAAGGAGGCCTCTTAGGGCCAAAAGTCATAAAAGTGACTCCCCAAATTACCCTCCAAAACCTCAGACCTCAGAAGTGACTTTGAAGGTCACTGGAGGTCAAAATCGAGGTCGCGACTTTACAGAGTTGAGTTGGGGCCAAATGCCGAGAGGAGTGAGGCCAGTAGTGTGGCAGGGTACCTTTAGAGGGGAGGAAATATAATTTTAAGCCCGGACAAGGCTGGGTAACTTTGTCTAAAATATAACGGGTGGAATTTTATAATCGATCCACTTTTGTTGTTGCTGTTGTTGTTGTTGCTGCTGCTGCTATTGCTGCTACTGTTGTCGCTGCTGCTATTGCTGCTACTGTTGTTGCTGCTACTGTTGCTGGTCTTGCTGGTCTTACTGCCACCGAACAAAAAAGTGGGGTTGTGGCCAAAAATAACTTTTCCCCCTCACTTTTTCCTGTTTTTTCCCTCTGCCGCCCTTGCTGAACAGATTCAGGGCGGGCGTGAACATGGGAGGGGGAAAAGGAGGAAAATATTTTTTTTTCACAATTTCACACCTTTTTTAAGATTTAAGATTTTGCTGGGCGTTTTTTGGTGAGACCATGAGGCATCTGCTCTGTCTGTGATGTTGCCCATTATGGCCCGATGGCCATATTTTTCAATTGATGTGGTCCAACTCTCAAGTCAGCTACTTCGGGAGCTTTAGATTGAAGTGATAGGGCCCCATCAGCCAAAAAATTTGCGTGAATGTGCCAAAAAGTGTGCAAAATATTTCGTTATGCATAATATTAAAAAACCTTTTTTTCTGTGATTTTTTCCCACCCGAGGCTAGGGTTGATCGATTATAAAATGCCACCCGTTACTATTAAATGTGACTGTCTGTTTGTTAGTTTGTTGGTTTGTTCTTTATAGACGGCCTAACCGTTGGACCCAGGGGGCCCAATTTTGGCATGGGGGCAGCCTTGGACCTGGAGCAGGTCAAGACAATAGTGGCTGGGTCCAACAGGCCCTCTGGAGGGGGCCTGCGGTATGGTCCAAAAGGGCCCATTGGCTGTTTTGGGGTGGAGGAAGCCTCCTAGAGCAAAAACTCATAGAGGAAAAAAATTGAACCCAAATATGTCATTTTTATTTTGCCCAAAAACCGCCAAAAATGTTGTTTTTATATTGCCTAAAAGTGTCATCAATATGTTGCTTTACGGTATACTTTTTAAAGAGTGTTTGGTAGATTTGGAAGCATTTTTTGACATTTTATTGCTCTCTAGTATGGAAACAGTTGCAGGCATGCAACACTTTTTTTGAACTTCTCCTCCACGAAGCTGAGCTGTGGTCATCCAAGATATATTAGGCACATGTGTGTGCAGGAGGGGAGTAGGAGTGGGTTAAGCCACCACCTGTCCTGTGGCCTTTTTCATGTGTAGTAAAGTAAGATCTTTTTTAGATCCTCACACCCTTTTCCCAACTGTGCTTGAAGGAGCTGAAGAAGTGCTTAACATCTACACTTGTCACAGGGCAGAACTAAAGCTTGACCACCTCTTCCACATGTCATTAAAGTTAAGTTTGATAATCCAGACTGTACTTTGGCCCCCTTATTGAAACTACTGTTCTTTCTTGAGACCTGCCCCTTGAGTGTTGGCCGGAAAGCTATTAATTAAGATGGCCAGGGACTCCAAGATGGGGACACAGGTAGGACAAGACTAGACTCCTCTAAGCATGCCCACAGGGGAAGAAACTCTTCTTTCAGTAGATGCACAGGAGGAAGGTGCTGGCACTTGACGGGGCATTGAGTTGATCCAACCATTTAACCATTTGGCCCTCTTCGCATAATGAGACAGAGTGAAAAAGTTGGTGGTAAAAAATTATTTTTGTTTTTCTACATATTGTTTTGACTTTGAGAGCTTTGGGCCCATGGAACAACGAAAACATAGGGCCAAAGGTTCTAGATGAAAAGTGCTAAAAAAATGGCCTCAAGACCCCAAAAATATGTAAAAATTATCTTTAATGTGAAAAAATATTATTTGTTGCTCGTACTCATAACATTGATCAACCCCCCCCCCTAAGTACCCCCTAAACCCCCTAAGTGGTGACCTCAGAAGTGACCTCGGAGGTTGCTGGAGGTCAAAATCGAGGTTGGGACTTTAGAGCGTGGATTTTGTACTGGAAGCCCGACGAGAGTAGAGGGAGGGGGCTTGCTTTGGGAGGATGTTATTCATGATCTAAAGTCCGGGCAAGCCCGGGTAACTCTCTCTACGGTAGTTTACCTTCCTTTTGATTTCTCAAAGTTTAGTCACAGTCATAGCTCATAGGACAGTCTTCGATTATATCATACTGATTTTGTTTTCCGCTTTCCTCTCAATTGCAGTTCCCTTCCGTCAGCCTGTGAACGAGGTTGAGTACCCCGACTACCACCGCTGCATCACCACGCCCATGGACATCTCCACCGTCAAGGAGTCCCTCCACATCGGCGACTACTCCTCTCCGCTAGAGTTCCACAAGGACGTCCTCCTCATCTTCAAGAACTCTCGGGAGTACAACACGGACAAGAAGGCCAAGATCTGGTCCATGACCAACAAGCTGGAGGACTGGTTCGAGGACCGCTTCCGGGACGTGGTGCACGAGTGGAGGAAGACCAACAGGGCCCTCTCCAGGGCAAAGAACAAGGACAAGTATAGTCCAAGGAAGAAGGACTTTAAGGGAAAAGGGAAAGGGAAGGGAAAGGGGCAGTCGAACAAGATCAAGAAGTTCAGCCGGGCGAGGACCTTCTCCGAGGAAGAGGACGATGACGAAGAGGAGGAGGATGAGACCCCCACCAGGCGGCGCGCTTCGAGCTCCAGTCCCTCTAAGGCCAGGCCGGCCCGATCGGCCAAGGCCAAGTTGCGTGACTCCTCCGACGATGACGACGACGAGGACTACACGGAGAAGATGCCGACGCCCAGCACGGCCAGGAGCAAGGCCCTGCAGTACCAGCATCGACTGGAGGAGGAAGACGAGGAGGACCCCGGTCCCTCCACCAGCGCAAGCAGGAGTCGGGGCTCGAGGTTCAACGCCCCTCGGCCAAACATGTTCCAGTCCGCCCAAGCGCAGGCCAACAACGCCAACGCCGCCGGGAGGAGGATCTCTTCCAGGATCCCCAAACCGCCGATCCGGTACAGGGACAACCTGGAAGAGGAAGAGGAGGAGGAGGAAGAGCGCCTGCCCGTTTCCAGACGGGCGCAGAGGAGCAACCGCCAGGCGGCAGCATCTTCATCACCAAGAAACCTCCGTCGCGTCAACTACCACAGCGAGGAAGAGGATGACGACGAGGACGAATGGCCTATCGGGAGAGGGGGTAAAAGAGCTGCTGCGACCCCGGCAGCCTCCGCTTCGTCATCGGCCCTTTCCAACAGTCGGCCCAGGCGACAGAGGAAACCGCTACGGAGAGAATTCTATGCATACTCTGACGACGAGGACGAAGTCGACACCCGTCCGCTCTCCGCCCAGAGGTCTCCAAGGAAGCGGAGGGAGCCAGAGGTGCCGGAGACGACGCCCCGAAGGGTGAATGCCCCAGGCTCAAGCCAGGTAATGGCTGAAGGAGGAAGAACGAGAATGGCCAGCTCTTCCACGGACGAGGACGACGTCCCCCTCGCCAGGAAGATGAGCGTCAAGCCCAAGGGAGCATCCAACGCAACTCCCGAGAAGAAGGCGACGCCCTCGTTCTCCAGTGCTACTGCGGTCCCCGCCGATGGAGAGGCTGTGACGACGAACGGGACCGCCGCCGCCGTCCCTTCGGAAGGGAGGACGCTGAGGGGAACGCCGAGGAAGAGGAAGGCGGAGGAGAGCGACTATGAAGAGGAGGAGGAGGAGGATGGCAGCGACGAGGAATGGGACGAGTCAGAAGACGACAAGCCGCTGAGCAGGAGGAAGGCTTCTGCCAAAGGCAACAGGCCTTCACCAAGGAAGTCTCAGAGGCGTCCTGTCCCGAGCAAGAAGAAGAAGAGGTCGGAGGAGAGCGAAAGCGATTTCGAAGAGGACGAATCTGAAGAGGAGGAGGACGAAGAAGAGGAGTCCGAGAGCGAGGAGGAGGAGGAGGAAGATAGTCTAAGCGAAGACGATGAACCCATTGCCCGGTCTAGAAAGGGCAAGCGACCCCCTCAGCATAAGGCGGCCATGCAGCCAAAGGCCAATGCTTCCAAGCGGGCGGCGCAGGCCATTGACTCTGAGAGCGAGAGGACCTCCGCGCGAAGACCATCCAGGCTCACCAACAGAAACAAGCCTTCCTCCTCCTCTTCTACTCCGTCGGGGGCAGCGGCTTCCATCTCGCCGCCCTCGGGAGGGTCAGGTGGCGGCGGAGGGAGGGAGATGCGTCGTGCAGCGCAGAAGCGGTCCTACTTCGAAGGGGACGAAGAGGACGAGGCGGACGAGGCGGAAGACTCCGCCAGGGAGAACAGGAGGCCCAGGCGCGCAGCGGCAGCGGCTAAGAAGTCCCGCCTCGCCGAGTCAGACGAGGAGGAGGAAGATGAGGAAGAAGACGATGGAGATGTGGCCAGGGGAGCCAGGGGAAGGAAGGGGAGGCCGAATCCGAGAATTATCTGATGAAGCAGGACCACCGATATACAAGAAGATCATCCATATGCAGTATTTTAGTCCCACGCGAAAGAGAGTGAACCTTTGTTTGCCACCGTCCTTCCTCCTTTTTCTCAATCCCACCTCAACCATTATTGCCCCCGTGATTTTTCATCGCCCTTCATGCAGAAGTGAGAAATTTTTAAAAGCAGCATCAACTTCCCCCCCCCCCCACTTATTAAAGCAAGAACGTTTCGAAAAAAAGGCTCGCAGCACGATTCATACATGCAAAGAGATGTGTATGCTACGCACGCGGTATAAACATAGAATCGACGATCGACTGTCAATTTGAAATCGAACAAGAGGGATTCCTTTTCCCCGCCGCCGCGACCGTACTTACTACAAGATGTCATAATATACCAAAAGAAAGAGTGAAAGATCTTGTCTTCGATTTCAATTGTTTTATTTCTAGTATATCCTCGATCGATATGCGCTCATGTATTACTTACTCAAGCCTTAGTAGGTACATGTTTTTCAGAATGGTTACTTAGTTGGGGGCGAGGGAATAAAGGGGGATCATAGCCGATATTTATAACCTTTGGTACATTCTTGGGTTTTGGGTGGCAGGAAGCGTTTCCTTCCTTCTTCGATGATACTGTGGTGAATGTCGTCGTCGATGCTTTTAGGTAACTGGTGAATGCAGTTGCTGCGGATGCATTTCTAGAAAAAAATGCCTCATTTTTTAATCGAAACTTTTGGGTTCTAATGCCGTCTTCTTTCGTCTTTGCTGGAGATTCTTCAATGGTCGCTTGCTGCGGATCAGTCCCTGAGGGAGGTGCGAAGGGACTTTAGCGTGCTCGCCGGCGGTTGCATGGGGTGGTGGGAGGGCGAGGAGCGGTTGTAGGTGCCTCCGCTGGCCCGGCCGAGGGAGCTGCTGAGGTGCGGGTGCTGCTCGGACAAGCCGGCGAGGTGCCTCTGGTACAGGCTGGAGGGAGGGGGCATGATGGAGGAGGAGCGGTCGCTGGACGACGATGATGAAGAGGCCGACGAAGAGGAGGATGACTCTTCCTCCTTGACCGGGCTCCTCCTACTGGCGTATATGCACAGGACGCAGACGACCAGGATGCAGAACTGGAGAAAGACAAAGGAGGCCGCGGTGACGATGACCACGGTCCAGCTGGCGCAAAAGACGTCGTCGAGGTCGTAGTCGCCCTCAACAAACACTGGAATGAGGAAGAAAACTCTTATTGCAATTTCTGAGCCACACCTCCATCTAATCCATACGTGCATGGAAAAACTCAAAGCCACTCTGATGTCCAATAAGAAAAAATATTCTAATACCGTGACGTGCTAATAGTCCATCTCGTTGGCGGAGGCTTGCGTTGGATTAGCGTGGAGGGTAAAATTGCTCCCTCCACGGTTGAAGCAAATTTAATTTTAAATTCTTCAAGAACATTCTCTTTTTTTCTTACCTCCTGGCCCTGCGCTGGCCACCCTGAGCCCTGAGCTGCTGTCCTGCTGCGACACCTCGTCTATCTTAGTGCCTGACTCCACCCTGATCTGCTTCCTGAGCGGGGTGGCGAAGTAGATCACCTCCTGGCCCAGGTGAGGGTCGAAGATGAACTGGGTGCCCTCCTCATCTTGTCCGTCGACGGATCCGTCACCGCCAGTCTGTGTGAGGGCGCTGCGCCTCCTCCTCCTCTTGCCGTAGGACAATACGCCGTCGCCGCAATCGACCTGGGAAAAACCGCAATATTCATTTGTGGAGATAGAAATATTTTCCCTTCATCCGCTTACCGGGTTGCATGCCTCCTGGCAGAACTGCACGTTGACCTGGAAGTTGACGACGGTGGTGTCGCTAAACTTGAAGGCCTCGAAGCGGCCGAGGAGGGCGCCTGTCTCGGGGTCCTTGGTCAGGCCTGGAATGGGAGGGAAGGTAAGCTGAAATGCAGTTTCTTTTGATTCTGTTGTTGTTGCTGCTATTGCTACTGTAACAGCTCTTGTTGTTTTTACTGCTACTGCTCCAGTTAGTAGTATTTGTACTGTTTTTCGTTTTTTTCTGCTGCTGCTATTGATGTGGCCACTTCAGCAGATGCTGCTGCTGTTACTTCTGATGCTTCTATAAGGATATTGCTATTGCAGTTGATGCTGCTGTTGTAGGGTAGTACCAGTTGTTGTTGCTGTTAATGTTGCAGCTGCTATTGCAGCTTCTATTTGTTGTTGCTACTGCAGCAGTTTGGCAAAAAAAAAAAAAATTCGCACCCGGGAAGACAGGATCTGTAGGACATCCCCTGTCGTCCAGCAGCTGAATCTCTTCGTCGTCGATTCCGCTCTGCGCCACAAGGTTCCTGGCGAATATGTCGAATATGCTCTCCCCGTCCAGCTCAATGCGGAGGAAGAGCGGCTCGCCCAGCTTGGTGCCCTGGATGTCCAATCCCTGCTCGTCAACGATTCGGAGGAGGACCCTCGGTTGGGGCGCCGTGCCGTTCACCACGGAGGTGGGGATGCCCGGGAGGAGGTCCCCGTCGCGCGGGTCGGCCCCCGGTCCGGTGCCGTCTCCGCTGCCGTCGCCGGGGCCGGGCTCAACCGTCCTGTAGTCGGGAGAGAGGCTGGTTGGTTGGGACAGGGCACAGGAGGGGTAGAGAGGAGGGGGGGGGACGATTTTTGTGGATGCAAGGGATTGGGGAAGGTTGGATTTTGATGAAAAGAGTTTTAAAACTTAGCAATGGTTCAGCAAATTTTCAGTTATTAAAAAAGTGTTCTCACTCTGAGAGTATGTCGTAGCTGTTAGTGACGACCTTGTCCCCTGCCACCTCGAAGAAACAGAACAGCTTGATTGCCCTGTCTCCCTTCTGTTGTATGACAGGGTGGTGCTGGATGACGATGGTGTTGGAGAAGACTCCCTTCTCCTCCAACCTTACTCCGCACTCCCTCTCCGCCCCGTCGCCCTCCTCTTCGTAAGGGAAGGAGAGCGAGGTGCGGGTGTCGCCGCCGCCGCGCACGAAGCACCCGCGGGGATTAGATAAAGCGAAGATCTGGGAACAAGTCATTTGGAACAAAACACTTCGTTTTCTTCAAAGGCTCACTTACCTTTCCCGAGAATTGGTCCTCGGTGTTCAGCGTCACCGTCATTGAGGTGTCTGTGCACTCAAGGCTCACTGCGGGACAGAAGAAATCAAAAGGATTTTAACTCAAGTTGTCGGTAAACTTCCTTATATGAGTACATGCTTTTTCCATTAAATACAGTACAGTATTCCTCCACCTGCCGTGCTCAGTCCAGACAGAGGAAATGTATTCTGTTTGCAGTCTGTGTTGAAGTACGATTTTGTCTCTGTTATTTCGTGCGGGGGTTTAATTCGTCTGTTAGCGGAAGTCACAGCATATATAGTCGAAAGAAAGCGGACCACCACTACTCGCCTAATGCAGCCTTATCGAAAAGGAAGGTGGCTATTTATTGTAGCAAAGAAAAGGGAAATCGAATAATTTTCTCGAACCTTTCTCGTCGACAAAGTTGTCGAGGTCGAAGTACTGCCGGGGACTCCTCGCCAACTGCCTCAGAGGCTGGGAAGGAGTAGCATTGGCATCCTGCTTAGCGTCGTCATCTTCTTCTTTGTCTGCAGTTGAGTGGTGGGTGCAGGGTGAATTGGATTCATTGGTGATGGGGGTGAGTAATAGATTTAGAGAGGACACTTACGGATGATACATGTACAGTACACAACTTTTAAAGGAAACAAAAGATTCTGTCGTGCTATTGTGCTGTACAGTATGTAGTATCACTCACGGTCTACGCATGGGGCCCTCTGAAAGTACCTGGCGCCCTCCTCCTCCCTTAGCGCCCCTGGCCCCGCCGATATGTTGTCGTCTCCGCTCAGTCGGCAGGAGCGGGAGGAAGGGAAGAAGGTGAAGGAACGGCAATTGAAGGCCGACAGGGCCTCGCAACGGCGACGGCACTGTAAGTTAAAAATATTCTAATGCCTTATTTCCCGCATTTATATGGCGGAATAGAATATTTATTAAAATTTGACTTTGGACCGGAAGTGGTGGTTTGGGAAATTGAAGGGAGAGAGCCGTCCGTCACGGGAGAAAGGAGTGGGGTCATGGGAAACGGAGGGAGAACTCCAAATTGGCACCAGAACATGGCGTTTGATTGTCTTGCTCATTTTATCGCGAGTTGCTTCTCCTAATCTGTCTCCTATTTCGTGGCTTTCGCGCTTCCTTTCCCACAAAATTTCCTTTCTCTGAATGCGCAACAAATACTCTTCTCACCTCCTCTGCGTCCTCCACCGTAGCCTGGAGATCGGGCAGCCCAATGTCCCTCCCCTCGTACTCGACATAGTCACAATCCTGCTGCTCTGACTCGCGGCCGGACACACACTGGTTCTCCACGTAGTCAATCTCGGCGTTGGTCGCTCTCAAATTGGGAGGGGGAGTAGAGAATATAAGATGAGGGTTTTTTTTCTATTCTAGCCACATATGTACGTAGGTGGTTGTGGCTGTTGTTGCCACTGCTACTAATCCTGCTGTTGTAGGTATTGGTAAATGTTTTTGTAGCTTTAGTTGTAGTTACTGCCGCTAATCCTGCTGTTGTTGGTTTTTGTTGCTGCTGTTTTTGTGGCTATAGTTGCTGCTACTGGCGCCGCATTAGTTGCTGTTGTTGCTGTTGCTGATATAATGCTGTTGCTACTGCTGCTGCTGCTGCTGTCTATTTTTTTTCCAAGCCCTCCTCACCGGTAGGCTGATGGCTGCGACCTCCTCGTCTCCGTGGACATCCTGCACATCTGCTTCTCGTAGAGGAATTCCGCCGACCGACAGGGGAGATCGGTGTTGGCAAGGCAGAGTTCCTGGCAGGCACGTAGGGAGGGAACACCGCTCTCCACGGAGGCGTCGTACCCGGCGAGCTCGTACCCGGGGACGCGCTCGTACAGCCAGGCCTTCTCACAGCCAGGAGCTTTGGATAGAACAGGAGGGTTTGTTTGGTTGTCAATGTCAATGTATTATTCTCTTCTCACCTCTCAGGCAGACTTTTTTGAAGTAATTGACCTTTCCTCCCCCCGACGCGGGAACCAGGTCCGTCCTGTCCTCTTCGCCATCCGAGTTGGAGTCGACGCGGTAGCAAGCGTCCTCCTCATAGTCGATCACGAAGCCCTCGCAGTCGTCAGAACGACGACACCTAGAAAAGACAACAAAGTTCAAATGAATTTAAGTGGGGTGCGACATTTTCCCTGGTGTTTTTTTCTCTCATTCAAAATTGCAAAGAGTTTTTCTGACGTGTAAAATATATGTTCGTTCGGGATTTCAGTTGGAAGCAAAATTCGTTAAATTTTTGGTGCATCGAAATTTGAAGTTAAAGTTTTCCTCTCCCAATTTCCGCCATGGGGAACGTCCAGCACAACCCGACGAAGAAGAAGAAGTTCGAGAAGAAGGCCCCTCAGCTGGCCATGATCGGTAAGAGGCGGAGGAAGCGAGAGTTCGGCCCCGACTTCGCGGAGAGGCTCCCCCAAGTCACGCCGCACGCGCAGTGCCGCCTCAGGCTCCTCAAGCTCAACCGAATCAAGGACCACCTGCTGCTGGAGGAGGAGTTCATCCTCAATCGGGAGCGCTTGGCCCCGGACGTGGCCAAGAGGGCCGCGGAAAAGGAGAAGGAGGAGATCGCCATGGTCCAGGGCTCCTGCATGCGTCTCTGCAGGCTGGGGGAGATGATGGACGACAACCACGCCATCGTCACCTCCATCCTGGGCGACACCTACATGCCCGTGCTCAGCTTCGTGGACAGGGACCTCCTCGAGCCGGGGTGCACCGTCCTCACCACGTACACCATCTCTGCCGTGGTTGGAGTGCTGCCCGACGACAAAGCCCTGGAGCTCTCCAAGGTCAAGATGGACAAGGCGCCCACCGAGACGTACGCCGACATTGGCGGACTGGAGGAGCAGATCATGGAGGTCAAGGAGGCGGTGGAGCTGCCACTGACCCGACCGGATCTGTACGAGGAAATGGGAATCTCTTCCCCCAAGGGAGTCCTCCTGTACGGTCCGCCGGGGACGGGAAAAACCCTCTTGGCCAAGGCCGTGGCCAACAAGACGTCCGCCACCTTCATTAGAATGGTGGGCAGCGACCTGGTCAAGAAGAATTCGGGGGAGGGGGCAAAGCTGGTAAGGGCCATATTCAAGATGGCCGAGAACCACGCTCCGTCAATCATCTTCATTGACGAGATCGACGCCGTGGGATCAAAGCGGTCCAACAGTGCCCGTGAAGGAGAGCTGGAGGTGCAGCGGACCATGCTGGAGTTGCTGACCCAGATGGACGGCTTTGACAAGAGGTCGGATGTCAAGATTATCTTGGCCACGAATCGACTCGACAGCCTCGATCCAGCCCTCATCAGGCCGGGAAGGATAGACAGGAAGATAGAGGTCCCTCTCCCGGAGCAGTCGACCCTCGAGCAGATATTCAGGATCCAAACCAGGCTGATGAATCTCTCCGCCGATGTGATACCCCATGACTTCGTTTCGTCCAAGGAGAATCTCTCTGGAGCTGATGTCAGAGCAATGTGTACAGAGGCTGGCCTCCAGGCCCTCCGAAAAAGGCGGACGCAGATCATAGCGAAAGATTTTGAGAAATCCAAGAAAAAAGTGATCTATCGGAAGCAGGAGAATATTCCGGTCGGAATGTACTTGTAAAACAGAAAACCGAAAAGACACCTCATTTCTTTCCTTTTTGTCGAAATATACCCAAAGGTTGTGTTTTATAGGAAGCGTTGAAATCACCAGTTTTGTTCGGCCGTTCGCTTTGTACAGTATAGAGATGGGAGTGGCAGCGGCTTGCGCGACATTTCTGCCCGAGGTGGTCAGTCAAGTCACCAACAATGAATTCGTCCAGCGTCTTTGCATCAAGCAACAGATGGGGATAGCGCCAAAGTATAAGGCCTGCTGCAAATTACCTACAGAAGACAATGGAGGAGCATCATTCTGCCGAAAAGCTTTTACCCTTCATTCTGCAGAAATTAGTTTGGGTGATGAAAACACTCTTCACCCTAGCTTTGCTTTGCCGAAAATGTTTCTCAAAAATGGACCAGAAGTTGCCACTAGAAAGTAGAAAGTTAGATTATGTCTT
>JAAUXU010066616.1_pt1 | contig 18326 bp, 17 predicted proteins | sample 7278151 | NCBI WGS metagenome assembly JAAUXU01 (sample SAMN14350113, study PRJNA611818) | marine sediment metagenome | isolation source: surface marine sediment (1.8m) | place: French Polynesia: Moorea | collected 2018-08 | reverse complement strand
TCCCCTCCCTGCCTTCAAAGTATTTCAGACACAAGGATGTTAGGGCAACATCACAAAATTGATATGGACCTGCTTAGTTACTGGCTAGATGCCAAACTGAAGCACTGTAGTGAAATGCAACCAAAAACGCAGTGCTCACAGCTTTGTCACAGGGCTGTCAAAATCGGAGCACCTGGTTATGTACTGAAGTCATCTAGTAAAACCTGGAGGGGGGTCAAATTTTTCTTTTTTGGGAAAACCATTTGACTACTTCTTATAATTAGTGTATAACATAGGTTAGGCTAGCGTCTTTTGAGCTGAAATTTTGGTTGCATATGCTAGACATTGTTCACTATTAGCTCCTTTAATGTCAGATCAACCAGAGACACTCGGACAAATGTTTGTACTGTGCCACGGCAGTAAAATTTCAAATTAGGAGTACAGATAGTAAATGGTCTTTTAGGAAAAAAAATATTTATTAAAATCCTGTTAAATTGACCCTATGCCCCAAACCCAGAATGTCAAAGTGTGAATTTCCAGAGAAAGTGTCCTTTTGAACTGGCCTAATATATGGGTCGCGCCACAGGAGCAACGCTGAGGCACAGTGAGTGTTATATGGAATCATATTCATTGCTCGTGTGCGTCGTACTCATGACGTATGCAAAGTTGTGCACAGGATGCGCTCGAGACGTTGCAAACTTTGACCCTCCTTGTACTGCATCGATCCGACGGCCTCTGCAAAACAGACAGACAGACAAACAGACGGACATGTGCGTCAATGTAGAGAAAGAGAGAGTGATTATTGATCTCAACCACGTGACACGAAACATATTCTTATATATGGGCGTACGCATTTGAGACCTGCGAAGTGGTGGAGAAATCCAAAGTATGAAGATACTGCGTGAAGAATAAATGCAGTCCAAGGATGGTCCAAGGTTGCCACAGTGTCTCCCCACGTGCAGGACGACGTGAACACCCCCCGTGTGTGCGTATGGTCACGTGTCATGAATATTCTCTCTGTACATGACTTTGGGGTTGTTGACTGTTCCAGCAACCCCTCCTCAGCCCCTCGGTGAATAAGAAGTCTTTCTGCTTCTCTCCCGAATTTGAAGCTTTCTCTTCGGATTTGTGCTGGAAATGCACATGACGGATTTCCCCGTCTATTTTATCACGCCTAAAAAAGGCTGTTCGAGAGTGGCGAAGCCTTCTATAGGGTGACGAAGAGAGGAGGGATAAGAGGGAGGAGGCACTTAAGAAAATCTCATTTGGGAGAAACCATGCATCGAATAATGGATGTCGCAGCAGCCGCAGCAGCTCAAAAAAGTGCCTCAAAAGATTCTTCAGAAAATGCAAGATTTCAAGGAGTTGAAAACTCTTTCGTCGGCCGCCACTGAGTGATCTGTTTTTAATCATGGCATTTAACGGCGATGCAATTATGTCTTGACCAAGAGCTTTTTTCAGCTGTCTGTGTGCAATAATTTCTTTGTCCATGCAATTTCTGTGAAAGGCTGTCATTGATATCGGGGTCCCCAGAGATGGATGAGCTTTCTACAAAGACAGCATACACACATGCTGGGAGAGAGAGAGAGAGAGAGAGAGAGAGAGAGAGAGAGAGAGAAAGCAATCTTTGTTTGCTATGCAGAGATTAACAGTGAAGAAATGTCTGCTATTGTTCAAGTTCCTCCCTCCCTCTCCGCATGCTAACATATGTATTAGGCTAGATCGAAAATCTGGCAAGTTTCTCGCTGACGCAATACGCAACATGCCAGTGATGCAGTCTGACTTGCAGCCAAAAGCAATCTCAACTTAACGTTGGGCTTTTTCCTTCTGAAATGCTTAATATTTTAGTGGCTGTTTGTCTGCGCACCCCCGACAGAAACTGGTGTCCAGCACTACAATACATGTACCATTGCTGCAGACATCTTGCCAAGAAGAGTTACTTGGAGCAGGAAGACAGACTGCTCAAAGAATTATGATGCTGGAGGACGTTGCACATCTTGGCCAAGACACGCAGACGTCGTTGTGTCCCTGCTCGTCCGCGCCAGCCACGTCAACCATGCGGACGCCCTCATGAATGCAATGTCTCAGGAAAATAAAGCATCTCAGAGTTCTCCTCGCCTGCACACCTCATTCCACAACTACTTCTGGGTGGGATACAACAAGAGGCCGCTGCTTCTAAGGCAGCGTTGGACGTGAACGACCTCACCAAAGGTGGTGAGGACACCAAAACGGTGGCATCTTCTCGTGCAATTGCCAACCAACCAGCAATGAGGATTGCACAATGCGTAAAACCACGACTCTGGCGGTCATTGCAGCCCGAATACATCTATGATAGACAGTAGTGAGTGTGTCTGCGCGAGCAGAGTTCATTCAGGCGCGCTTGACTCTACTGTAGCGAGGTTGAGACCTCTATTTTCTGCTTTGCCTCATCCTTCTACTTTCAACCGCTCCAGCGAAAATCCCTCCCTTTCCTTACCGTTATGGGAGATCCCAAAGAAAGGCTAAATGGCAGAAAATTGGAGAGATTTTCTGAATGATTTTTGGACGGAAACCTTTCTGGAAGGGTGCTGTGATCCCTTCCCACGAAGACACGAGGAACTAGGCTGTCCCGAGTTCAACAAGGGTTGCCACACCGCTGGGGAGACGCCAGAATCTGCCAGACACCACCCGGATCCATCCGGGTTTCTCAGGAATCCTGTGCGCCAAACGGTCCTGCGGTCATCATCTTAAAAACGGATATTCGTCACCAGACAGGCTTGCCACAGAGAGAGGCTGAGGGAAACACACCGGGGGGGGGGGATTCCCTTTGTTGAACAACAGCATGACTTTTGACCAGCTGAGTTCTGCAGAAGAAAGAAGGACCAAGACTCACCCCCCCTCCGGAACTGTGCTCTGGCAGCCAGGTGCAACGCACCTGTCTGCACTGTGACTTGGCGGAAAGGTGAGGTGATCTAGGAACGCTGCACTGTTTGCATGATGACCGAGGGTCACCTGACGCAGAGGTAGGTGCGAAAGTACAATAAGGAAAGTACAGTAGGTTGATTCCTCAGCCCACACCAACAACAGGTGAGGGGATCAGCGCACGTTATCTGAGCCCCCCCCCCCAAATCCACTTGATGCATCTAATGCCAATCCTTTGTGTGCCGATATGATGAAGGGCCTCGTGCTGCATAAGATGATGAGTCATCCATCCTTCCCCTGTGCTGCTTGAATATTGGTATGATAGCCTGAGCCGCAGAGAATTCACCGTATCTCCCGCTGCAACATAAGAATTCTAGGACTTTGCTAAGTTTGGTCGCTCCAGGTGTCTGGAAGAAGTTGGACAACAAAGTTGCCACACACCCTGTCCATTATACAGTAATAAGATGTACACAAAAATAACTTTCACTCACTCACTGCGGTAATTTCCTGCCGGGCATCCGCTTGTTTGCCTACCTTATTTATCCTTTCATACTCTGTCTTTTTTCTGCTAAGCAAAGGCCTTTTTTTCTTTCGTCCTTGCCCCTCCAGAGGCCTTCACTCGGTCTTCTGTGCCCGGGGAAAAAAGCATGTGAAAGTCCACATTCAAAGGATCCAGAAATTACTCCAGCATTACTGCAAATGCCTCCAGTCTGTTTCTGTCCGAGGGAAGTGCAAAAGTTCTTATAAATAATGCATTTCTGACACTTCTTAGTTTGCCAACCAAATATCTTTTTCTCTGCCAATATTGTTTCCTGTCTCCCATACAGCAATGTTTGGTCAGAAGACCCACTTTTGTTTGCACTCCCCAAACATCCAGGCCCCATCCATGTGCGTAGGAGGGGGTGGGTGGGCTAACTTTAACATCCATTCACGTTGAACGCACCCCCTCCAACTTTTTTCATTGGTACCCTCCCCCTCCTTCTTCAGCTTTTCCACACACACCCCTTCTCCCTTCTCCGCTGAAGCACTGACAAAGGGACGCCGCCGCCGCCGCCGCCGACGACGACGACGACGACGACGACGACGACGACGTCACCAATCAAATTCTCTGTAACTCAAATCAAGGCAAGAGCTCTACTAATTAATAGGTGGGCGGGAATTCCCTATTGGCAAAGAAATCCTATGGAATTCCCAGCGCCAGAAATGAGAGGAGGAGCCTCGTGCCCACTTGTGCAGCAGAAAGACCAATTTTGGCCTCATTCAAGCATGACATTCACCGATCTTGATCGGACATCTCCTAAAACGCATTCATTACACTGGACCTCTTGACTGATGCCTCTCACTCATGGAAAGTTCGTTATTGTCTTTATTGCAAGTGTAGAAAGCATCCGAATGGATCTTTTCCAGTGACAGCTGCAGAAAAGAAAGCATCTCTTTCTTCTTCACTCTCTACTGCGATGGATGCTGGAGTGCTTCTCTCTCGCTCTCTCTCTGTGTCTGGTCGAGTACGCGCAGGGCACTCTGTGAAATTAACTTCTTCTAATCCTAAACATTGCCTCGACAGGGGGCAAATTATGGCCTCACTCAGCTAAAATGTGCAATTTTCACAAAATTTGCCAGGGACTTAACGGACATCAGCATTGTCTAATGCCCACCCGAACCATGTCTGGCGGAGTAAAATCTCCTTCTTTAATTAAACTCTGCTTCTTTTCCTTCTTTTCTTTTTTTTCGCTCCAACAACCAAGGGGACGGACTTGAAGGGGCTTCTATAACAGTGTAATATTCATTAAACAAGAGCAATTATCGCTTTACAACTTCGCAGCAGCGGAGGCCTCAATCAGACATGAGCACCTCCATCCCAACCTACTGCAGACGTCTCACTTCAAGTGGAGCAGCCCGAGCCTGCCCGGAGCCGGCCGACTTGGCATTGGGCCCAGGGGAACCGGACTCTTCTCCTGGCCGGGCTGGCCAGAGTCGCCTGTCAGAATGATCTACTTGCGACTGTGCTAGCGGGTGTATCACCTGTCCAGCTGCATCGAGATCAGTGACGGTGGCCTGTGCTGGGCATAGGCTTCTCTGCAGCCAATGAAGGAAGCACTGAGAGAAGCATTTCATCGATCCCCACTCTTGCTGGCTGCAAAACTTTCTGCCCAAGCCAGTTCGGGCTGGCAAATCTCGGCCCGTGATCTTAGCCATGCCGAGTCTCACAGGAGCGGGACTCGTTGAGAGTCAGTCTTGCCCCACGCGTCTGGTCGAGTTCTTCTCTACTGCAGAGACGATTTTTTTTCATCTAAGCTCTGCTAGATTTATGTTACTCTTCGAATTTCATTACTGGGTGGTAAAGGGCTTTAGACAGGGCTTTATGTTTGCCCCTCTTCCTTCCAGCGATAAAGATCGATCGATAAAGCGTCCTTAAAAGAACGCGGCGTTAATCGTGTTTTAAGGATCATTTGGCAAGTGTGAGGGGTCCCTTAGAAAAGCGCCCCTCTCTGCCCCAGCCCTCGGCCCTCAGACCCTTTTACTTATGTGAGTCTGTCTTTTGTAGGAAGGTAAGAGAAACCCATTTTCTTGCCAGCCGCAGTGGCCATTTCAAAATGGGCAGTGGCCATCAGACTCCGGACTTCCCCCCCTTTTTTTTTTTAAAAAAAAAGGCCAGGCAAAAGGAGAAAAAACTGCAGAATGTGGTTGCGCAAACTAGCAATATTTGAAACATGAACAAAAGCACTATTTTTGCACACTTTAGAGCCCTCTCGACCGACATAAGTCGCAAAAAACCGCCAAAAGCCGTGCCCAATTTCATCTTCTCACGCTTCCAGTATTGGATGGGCCTCTCTTTTAATGCCTGTTTCCAAGAGAAAACTTCCGATTGGTGCTACAGCTGCTCCAATTGCTTTTCCATTTTCTTTTGTGTGCCAGGAAGAAGAATAGACGGAGAGAGAAAGAGGTCTTGTCCATCTCCCTCCCGAAGGCCCCCGAAGGCCGCGGCCTCGTTCGTGCTGCACTCACGATACAATGTTAACAGCAAAGATGCCACAGGAATTCGGCCTAATCCAGTGGAGGAGGGCAACAAAGTTTTGCACGCATTGGGAGCTGCTGGAGAAGGCCTTGAGCGAATTTGACAGCTTGCAAACAGAAAATTGAGGCAGCCAAAGGGCTAAAAATATCTTTTTCTTTTATGGAACTCCATAAAATTGTTTCGGCCTCTTGAGGCTTGGATGTCATAAAGGAAGGGGAAAGGCAATAAAAAGATTCCTCTCAGACACGTCTCTCTTTTACCCACCCACACACATGATGGCTACTCCATGGAGCACCACAAAAGGCCTCTATTAGTCCAGACGTCACAAAAAACACCGATCTCACAAGTCCTTAGGAGGCAAGTTTTGGCGCAAAATTTATCATTATCTTGTTTAAAAGGGAAGTCTCCTTAGACCCAACCGCCTTTTTCCACTTGTTTTTCCCCATCCCGAGGCCTCCCTCGCTCTCTGCATGTGTGTGTGTGCGTGCGCACGCGCGCTCACAATTCCGCATTGGTCTCTGGATCCCCGAACGCTAGGGCAAAACCTAAGAAATTTCATTTTAAACAGCCAAAAAACGGAGAGAATTTTTCAACTCACCCAAGCTCCTCTCTCTTTTTTTTTTCTTTAAGGCCTTTACAGTAATAAGAGACCTTACAAGAGTCCGAGTGAGTCTTAGGGAGCGTCCACACCATCATTTACGTGCACACACTTTTTCCAGCATCAAGAAACTTTCGTCAGTGAATGAAGCTCGAAGAAAAAAAGTGTTCTTGGAGACGCTCCGGAATTTGCTCTAGTCTTGACGCGGCCTCAGTATTTCCTCTCCTTTTCCAGCAATAATTTCTTGCTTCTTCTTCTCTTTTTTGGGCGACCACGAAACAAGAAATTGTGCAATATCCGCCTCCACCAAACAGCTGCGTGCCTGATTTGAGAGCCACAGCGCAAACTTGATCTTGGTCACGCTGATCTACGGGGTTGCGGGCAGCGTCTGCAGGCACGCGCGGCCTCTCCTCCTCCTCCTCCTCCTCCTCCTCCCAGCAGAGCTCGACCAACTTCGTGCCGAAGACGTTGGACAGGCAAATGAGGGCGTTCCAGCTCAAGGCTCTCGTCGTTTCCCCGGATTTTATAAATCCGTCTAATTTTTAGTACTCTGGGGCTTCGCACGTGTCTGGTTGAGTGGGGACTTGCCTTTCTCCCCACGTGACGACGAGAAGGAAGAGAGAAAGTTTTTAGGGCAAAGTTATATTAACCGCTTTTTTCTGCCCGGCTCCGTTCAGTTAGAGATGTGTGTGGTGCAAGCGCAGCCTTAAAGTGGAGCAGGAAATCCCCTAAGAAGAGCGAGAGCAGCAAAAAATGGACATTTTTTCACGCTTTGAGCAGGAAAGAAGGAAGTTATGAGCCCAGACCCTTCAGCTTCTTCTTCTTCTTCAGCTTCTTCAGCTTCTTCTTCGCCTCCTCCTTCCACCACCTCCGAGGGAGAGGCAGGAAAAAGTAGGGAAGAGGAGTCTTTCTAATTTCTGGCGCTTGCACAGTGACAAATTATCTCGGCCATATTTCCTGCAGTGTCCAAGGCCCGCCAGCAGTGGACGGACACATTAAGCTACGGTCACACGAGCGCCACGGTTATAATAGCAACTTGTGCAACTTTTTATGACTATTGCAACTTTTCTGATGCAGTAAAAAAGTTACTACAGGTTGGTGCAACCTTTGGCGGCTTTTTTGGACCGCAGCGTTTAGCTGTTTAGCTGGGGATTGGTCAGACTCGTCCAACTCTACAGGGTGAGGCCAAACTCACGTCTCAGTCGACAGTCTCGATCGTGGCATCACAGATCTTGTCACCAGGACGCCGGTGACCAGGTCATATGATGAGGTGGACCTGTGCCTGATGCTGAAACAAGCATTGATGATAGCCAACAGGCAGCCCGGCGGCGGCCCCGCCAGCCTGGGCAGGAACCAGAGGAGGACGAGGCTGAGCAACACATACATAAATACCAGCATGTTGTAAGATGAGGGCGAGGCCAAGGATGGAGTCCTCTCCTTGGCTGCTGACCTCCACCTCCCTCAGCTCTCCACAGAAGTAGCCGCTTTCTCTTATCTAACTGACCTCGGCTTTAGAAGTCAAAAAGTTGGGAAATTCTGCTAATTGGTCGCATGCCCAATCAGTCTCGACATCAGCCTTTCCCAAATTTTATTTTCTCCTTGTTTTCCCCAGGGACCAGAGACCTCTAGACTCTATAAGCAAAGGTTGTATGAGGGAAATCGAAAAAGTTTCTTCCTGGGAAATTCTGTGGAGCGTTGGGGAAGGGGACGAGTTCACCTTGAAAACAATCTCTGGCCCAAGAAAAGCCATTACACTGGATCTGTCCGGAATGACGAAGTCCTTATAGCGTATTTTGGCATTAAACTCAGCGTTATTTGGAGCAGCCAAATTTCAAATTTGGCACCAGATTCAAAGAAACCTCTTAGCTGAAACGACAGAAGATCTATTGATCGTTACTCAGGCGACAACAGATAATAACAAAGTTTATTGAGCGGACCGATTGGCTGTTAAACTTATATAAATTGCCGTTATGGCACGGAAATTACTATAGAGGAGATACTCCTGATGGAGATCATTTGTCTAACTCACTGTCACACTCGACGAGACACAGACAGATCCTAGTAAGCAGGAGGCCACTATGGTGGATGACGCCGACTTCAATCACAGGAGCAGCAGAGATATATGAGGGCTTGTGATAAACAGTGCGAGTGCAACCACGCTGGCAACTCGCGCAAAACTGAGTCCTCCTCCAGCGTGTCTGGACGAGTGGCAGCAAAATTTTCCAGGCAGAGCTATTTTCTTCTCCCAGGAAAGCACGCAAGAGGACGTGCAAGGACGTACGCAATTTCCCATATTCCCCCGGCTCCTCCCCAATAAACGAAGTCTCTTGGACAGAGAGAAGAAAAAGCCACTCATTGGGAGTCCAAAAAAAGGCAGTCCGACCTCGTACACAACTCCACAATACTTGTTAGTGGAGTTTTTTTCAATTCCAACTTTGAGTAACTCAAGTTTCGCCCCCCAAGAGCCACTTTTGTTTCGTCATATATCTTCTATGAACTTTGGTGGCAGCTGCGGCAGCAGCAGCAGCAGCAGCAGCAGCAGCAGCTTTCAGTAAATATCTGGGAAAGCAAATAAATACCAGCTCTTCTGTGCTCACTAATTAGGCACACACCTCTCGCCTTGCCCACTTTTTCCCCTCCCTGTGTTCCACAGAGCACCACAGCTCAGTGCAGCTCTGCGGTGCAGCTGAGTGCAGCACTGCTGTAGCACAATGGGACACACAGAAAGTGGCGGAGCCCTATCAGGACTGTGCTTGTGTATGCTCGCGTGCGCATATGCAGGAGACTGAAAGTGATATATGGGGAAAGAGGCGTGCGCTCAAGCAATCCTGTTTTCAGTTTCTCAGCTCACATGTGTTTTCCCGAAAGAAAGAAAAGAGCAGAGAGAAAGATATGGCTCGAATGCCTTTTGCAACCCTTCTCCCCAACTCCCCCCCCTGAGCAGGAAGGCGTTCCACTGTTTTACACACTCTCTCGTGCATAATGCACGCATGCACGCGCACATGTGAGAGGGAAGTAGTCAAAGGCACACTCGACACCTCATTTAGCCGGACCAGCTGATTGGGGGGGGGGGAACGACGAGCTGATGGAAACATGTTAAATGCAGTCTTCTCCTCCCTCTTGGGTGAGGGACTTATTTGCTGCTGGCCTCATGCAAGAATGAGCAGAATCGCACATGCGAATGTTGCACAGATTTTGCACAAAGGGGCGAAAAAGACATCAGAAAAATCTGGTTTTTTTTTTCCTTCCTTAGTATAGAAACTGTGTGGCGTCTTGAGCTCTCATAGCATGTTTTAAGCCTCGTGACACCTGTGACGTTGAATTAATGTCAGGCCCCATAAAAGCCTTGACTCTTGAGCTACGAGCGGTGATGACAAAGAAATATGGGGGTAAAAACAGAGGCCCCTACAAAGTACAACATATAAGTATCTGTCTCTCTCTTTCTCTCTGAAAGTAGGGGAAAGCAACAGCCGGCGCAAGCTGCGCTCTTCTTTATGGCGCCTACAAAAGCTTGACTTGATTTCACGACCCACTTATTTCGTACAGAAAAAAGAAGGCAAGAAGAACTGGACAAAATTCGAGGCTCATAGTGTGCCGGAGGGAGGCCTATTGGCTTTGCCGAGGCCTTCTTTTTTCCCCTGACCATTATGTGGCAAATAGGGCGTGGGGAAGTGAAGCAAGGCAAAGCCTCATTAGGCCCAGAGACATTGGTACCCCGAATCGTCAGATATAACGGTGGAAAGTTGATGAGAAAGCAATTTTTTGCTGGCGACCAAAATTTCACTTTCATTCACTTTTTTTGCACTTCAACATCCATTCTAGCGAGTTAATTTTCAGGCGTTTTTGTTAGCTCTCTTTTGCCTCATTGTAATATCAACACGCTCGAGTCGCCCCACTTCTTTGGCGCCCAAAAACTTTGTGGTTCCATTAACGTTTGGCTGACTCTGTATGTCTGGTAGAGAGGAAGAGGGACAGTGCAAAAAAGCAACGTTTTCGCCCGTGTGTGTGCGAAAGCTCGTTTGTACTAGTGTAAGCATCATTCATCAGCGCCCAACAATGGAGCAACAGCCAGCTATGGGCGCACGCAAACACATTCTTACTAAATTTTAGCTCAGCTAAACAAACTAAAGAGATACAAAGTAGCCTTGCTTTGTTTCGTTCCCCCTACCTATGACAGTGAGGTTGACTCTGGTCGTCCTGGTCTGAGAGACCTTGAAGTCCACCCTGCACCTGTAGAGGCCGTCGTCGCTCTCGCTCACGTTGAATATCTTCAGCCTGTGTAAGCAGAGATAATGTCGTTATGCATGTTGCAGCAGATCACGTGACAAAGTCCGACTGTTCAAGTCTAGCCTCCTTTCAGCAGGAGTGATGAATTTTGACTCCAATACTTGATCCATTGCAAAAAGTCTCAGGGGACGTCTTTAAGGCACAATCATGAACAAACTCCAGCTACATCACCAAGGAACTAGATTGCAGCAAAGAATGAGGAGGACATCATCACGTGGTTGTGAACGCAGACGTGGGTTTTGTCTTTGCCAACGTGCTAAAAAGATCTGCGCCCTCAGTAGGAATCTTTATTGGTAGCGTACAGTACAATATATATATATATATACATTGCAAGCCACGGGGATTCCAATTTTTGACCAATTTTGATCAATTTTAATATCTATATATATTAGGTCAGGTCAAAAAAGGGGTCAACTTTGGAAATTCACTGACGGTGTCTGGGGTTTGTTACACAGGCTCAAAGGATGAAGATGTAGTCAAATACTTTGGAAAAAAAAATTCTGTATCTCTTATTTCAGCTCTGGTTTCTGTCAAAAGCTGCCAAACTGGGTGAAAATCACTCACCAAAATGCTGACCTGCTCCAATTGGTCAGAAAAATATTTTACAGCAAGTCCTGAAGAAAACTTTTTGACTTATTTTACAGTATTATGCAACTTCAAATGAATTTGGGCATAGCTAAAACTCCTTTTTTTCACTTTCAATTAACTACAAAGTCTTCAAATGGTAGGCAGCTACTAATTTTGGGCACCCACGAGGAATTCCAATTTTCGACCTAGCCCAATATATCACTTTGGTTGCCTCACCTGGCTCTTTTGGGCCCTGGGCTGGTGTCGAACACGACCCTGTTGTGACCGAAGAGGTTGGTGTCAATCCAGTGGGAGCGGACGTCGTTCAGGCTGGGGATGTGGACGCCTGCGAGCGCCAGAGCGAGCGAGAAAGAGAGAGAGAGAGAGGGACATGACAACCTGTCCTGTGTGACTTGTCTAGTTTGGCGTCACCAGGTGAAGCAGTTCGACCATCAAAATTGGGGATATCAGGTAGACCAAGCTGGGCTAGCTTGGAAATTCCCTCCATTCCAGTCGGCTTCAACTTGTGCCTGCCCTCCAGGGGGGGGGGGGGTTGGACCGAAGGGGATCTTCCTCTCTTTTTATGATGGGGGTTATTGCGGGGGAGTTTTACAGACAGTCTCCCCCCCCCTAACATGAAATAAGGCTGGCTCCACGAACGTGACATTTACCAACAGTTCTTTTTACCAGAATTATTGACTATTGGGCTCTCTTTCTTGGACGAGTCGTGAAACCAGACCAAGTAGGGGGTAGCGGAGACCTTTTTGGCACACACCCCTACAGGGTGGCGGCGCAAGAAACGCCTGCTTGTGTCATGGTCGACTCAGGAAGTTCTGTTTTTTCCTCATTTTTTTCTCTGTCTCTCAAAAGCTCCAAAGTGGCTGGAGGACAACTTGAGAAGGCCCATCAAAGATTAACAAGGACAGAGTCAACTTAAGTAAGATTCCCACTGCGTACAGTTTAGGCATAGGAAAGCGGGCTTGGCGGGCCTGGCGGGCCTGACTCATGTGGCTGACGAGATTCGGGATCCCTCAACGCATCAAGAAGTCGTTCTGGAAGTGCAGCAACTAAATTCAGCCAGAAGTCAATGGTCGTCAATGATTTTTAGGCCCCAACAGGCCTACCTTTCAGCCCTTCATAGGCTGTTGCGTAGTCATGCTAAAACTAAACCATTGATTAGAAAGAAGAAGCATTTCAAACAAATAGCTCTCAACTCAATAGAGAATAATGATGCGAGCTACGGCGTTGTCAAATGTTTTGAGGAAAATCGTTCTACTAACTGTGGTTGCTGAACAACTCTGGAATGGTTCCCTTCTTCGTACCTGTCCTGGCGTCGATGCTGTAGATGGGTGACTTTGCGTCCTCCCTGTACCACATGATGAGGACGAGCTCGTCCTGGGCGTCCGGGGGCACCGAGATGTCGCAGGGCAGCAAAGCGGTGTCTCCAGATTGGTATATCAAGCTGCTGCCAACTGGAAAAGTAAAAATAAAGCTGGATATTTTTAAAGCTTCTTTTTTTTCATCCTGCAGCTCCATCCCTCTCTGTGCTGTCACCATCAATTTCTTTCCACCATTTTTTTCTCCAGATTTGTTCCCCCTCTTTTTAAGTGCTTTACTGTGTCCACACCGTCCACGTCAAGGTTGCCCAGGTAAAGCAGTCATTGAGGGTGCCCCAGAGCTCCCAGCAACTTTGCAGCATGATCGAGATGTGCCTGAATGGCGTCCAATCTCTCCGGAGCAGGCTGAAAAATTCCTCCACGAAGTGACGCAAGTGTGAGAGAGAATCTGAGGTGCAATTTTCATCAATTTTCTATAGTAAAAGCTAGAGGAAAATCGATAGAAGACGCACTCGCACTCGTGCACACACCAAGCACGTGATTGAACAAAGCTGATTCCATTATGAGATATGCGCAAACATTTGGTTCCTCGTGCGTTTGTGTGTTTGTTTGTGTGCAGATTGCTGTACTCGCATTAATGAATGAGGAGGACAAAACATCTGCTCTGTATTTGCAGATGGGGGAGAAGCAGCAGGAGAAAGTTGCCAACTTTGTCGCACTTCAAAAAAGGACTCGAACAAATCACTGCTGTGCTCTATTTCTCTTTTTTAGAGAGCTGACAAATCAGAGCTTCAGACACATTTATGGCATGAAGCAGCAATTATAAAAGCCTCATACTTTATCGATTTATATTACTCAATAGTGCTACATAGTCCCCCCCCAAAAAAAAGGTTTCCTCGTGCTCTTCTCTGCCGTATCTCTTAACATACAGGGTGTCACGAAATTGATTCTCCCCAACCCCAGAGTCAAGTCAATCTGCTCATGCGCGCTTCTTATTTGCTCCCTTTCCGTCTCTTTCCCAGTCAGGGCTGCCAAGGTAGAGAACTGGGTGTAAGAGTCAACCCTTGTCCCTCATTTGTTCTGTCTCTGTGAGTGAGAGTGGCAAAGTGTTGGGCCTGCGTGTGATGCTCGAATCAAATCCGACCCAGCTGAGATGAGCTGTGGCTTAGAATCAGGGTTGCCAAAATGTGGGCGCCTTCCGACGGTCGGACCAGCGCAATATTGGCCAAGCGATTTAGCGCCGAAGCCGGAGGATGTAAGAAAAACAGGCAAATTGTCACTCCTGTTGCACCCTGTACTTTCGCCGGCGTGTGCGTGCTTTGGTGACGCCCATGACTTCCCGCATAATGATAGTTGCAGGAAGCGCAAAAAGCGGCTCAAAGGGGATCACGGTGATGTCTGTGAGGAAGACACTTCCGCAGAAAACAAAGCTCCTCTGGCATAGTAATGCTGGATCGGCTTTCAATTACTGGGAAGGAGCTTCTACTCGACGAGACCAAAGTTGCGTCTCGGGGATTTGTTTGCAGGGCGACAACAGACGCGCTTTCATATTGTCTGGTTCAAGTTGTGGGTGATCGCATCACATCACTGGCAATCACCCGGATTTGAGCAGCCCAGCAGATGCCACTGCTACCCTGGGACAGCAGAATAACTGCTAATGTATTCGTAGATGCCATCGGCTGAACGTGATCTGAGCTGAATAAAAAGAAGCTCGAGGTCGTCTCAGGGTCATCTCTCTGTTCCATGGATCCTCCTCATGGAGTCCACGCATGCCAATTGCCGGCAGGTCTGCCAGACCGTTATGGAGCTGTTTGCCAGCAGTTTTGCCAGATGAAAAGGATGTTGAATGCCAAGTTGGGCAAGGCCAAGGCTGGACCAAGATGTGAAGAAGACTTTCCGCAAGTTGGCAGCAGCCCGGAAAGTCTTACCACCCCAGCCTAATCTTCCCGGGATCCTGGATCCACTTCCCAGGGGGGGGGGAGTGACCTGGGTGTCTGTCTGACCGAGTATGTACGGAGCCCTGTTTGGCGTGCGCGCGCGTGTTGCTGTCCACAAATGACGTTGGATTCCCATTAAGATAGAAGACATCTGCAGTGTTGATTCTCCTAGATTGAAGTTGCGTTCATGAGCCTCAGCTGACGTTGTTAGGCCCTATAAAGGCCTGCCCCTTTCGTCCCCCCTCCACTACCAAGGAGAAGAAAAATGGGGAAAGAGAGATCAAAGGAAATGAGAAGGAAAGGGAAGACATCAATTGCAGTGAACGTTGCTTTCAGAACAAAATAACATCCTCCAAGTGTAACCTGGCCTTAAAAGCCCCCATGGTGTCTGTCAGTGGAGGTGTCTGTCTGTTTGTCCACTCGTCAGCCTTTTAAAGAGATACAGGAGGGAGGAGGGAATTTGCCAGCTTCTTTGTATCCTGTCTTCTTGCATCAATTCGTCGCACATCAGTCTTTTTTCTCTTTCCCCATATAGTTTTTCTTCTTTTTCGGGGGGGGGGGATCCAACCCTGCATCACACCCTGATGAAAAGGGACACCCAGAACAGGCGCCGAGATGACAACGCGTATAACTGGATCAACTTTCGTCGGGTGGAGAAGGACAGAAAAGTCATTCACATGTGATAGCTCATGAAAGTTTTCCACTGTCAATACTGCAGTGTGTACATTGACAAATCTCGCTGTTGTGCGTGAAAAGGACGTGTGGTTGATACACACATACGTTGAGCGCGCGTCTGCCGGGTTCCAGGTCAAAAAACCATTAAGTGCGGTATTAATTTTTAATTTACTCTTGTTTCCTCTTAAAAAAGAAGCGTGCGCGTCTGCGTAACAACAAAGCCCTCAAAACTTGCGCAGTGCGAGCCACAGGGAGCAGTCAAGGTCGGGCTGCGCCCACTTTTCGCGCCTCACACGGTGTCGGAGGAAAAAGCAATTCTGAAGAATGGACCGACATGCTTGACTTGAGCTTCCACGTATATAAACTTCCTGCACGCGTGCTTAATGCTTATTTAAACAGGAAAGACGAGGAAAGTTACCGCGCACAATTTGTCCGCGAAAGCGAGCTTGACAGAAAGGTAAACAAAACTTTGGCGATTTCGCGCCGAAAGCGGCGCCCAAATGCACGGAGGTAGGCACGTAGGCCTACGCGGTCCCCCCCCCCTTCCAACCGTCCTCCGCAGCCGCCGGAAATGAGTGAAATAACAACGAAAAAAAAAGACAATATGAAGCAGCATTATTCTTCCTGCCTCGCACGGTATTGCTGTTCTTGGCAGCTTGGCAATAGCTGAAGTAGATACTACTTTGCTAGAGTCGCCTCAAACTCTGTTTCTTGCCATATTTTCATTCACTCTTGGCCCATATATATACATTTTGGGAGGGGGGAGGGGGGAGGGTTGAACCTCCTCTTATATCCATCGTCCCCCCCCCTCTTCTTTTGCTGCTGCATAACTGTTATTACTCCATCCTAATCCGAGGAATAACGACAGCAGCAGTGGTTTTCCTCGCTTTTTTTTCATAACTATGGAGGATCACTGAGACTTGCCTTGTCTTGCCTGCATAACGCAAGTCAGGCTCTCCGCTAGACAGGCCCAGTCAGTCAGGCCCACTGTGAAGCACAGTTGTCTCATTGGCTCTTCCAAATTAGAGCTACAAAGGACAAAAAAATCCAATCCTGCACAATTGATTGGGTGGCGAAGTTGGCAAGCTTTATAAAAATCAATTGCCAACTTTTGTCTAGACGAGACAGAATCTCTCTCTTGATGTGTATCCCTGGAAAGACGAGAAAGAGATTGGAACTGAGAAATGACGGCTTTTTTTAAGGAAAATCTGCTTTATTTCCGACTTCTGAGAGAGGTATTAGCGGGCACGATCAATGCAAAAAGTTGTTAAATCTCTTGTTGATGTCAGGTACATCAAATATCCGATACCAAAGTCTGCGAGGGGGCATTTAAACGGACGGATTTTTTGTCCGGAGGACCCAAAAAGCTCAAGTGCAAAGGCTCTGTTGAACTCGGACAATGAGTTACACCTACCTTGCCCTAAAAATTGAGCTCCATCCGTTGAGTGAATGGAAGCCAGTTTTTTTTCCTGCTTCCTACTGCCGCTCTCCAATCTGCAATCTCTCCCCGAACAGGGCTGTTCGTAGCTGAGACACCCTGTTCGCCAGCAGCCCATTTCGCTAATGGAGGGGACCCCAGTGTATGGGTCCTGGTGAGATATAACATTTTCTGGAGATGCATGAATATGGCAAACAAGATACGTTTGTTTGACAGATGGCAAGCGAGATGGAGTGACAAATGACCATGAGGGAAATGCCTCCCATAGGGTGAATGGTAAACATTTCTCACTCGGGCCAGGGAAAAGATGTGAAAGCAGGGAATTCCCATGCGGGACGGAGCTGCTCAAAGTGTTGGGGGCCTAATGAACAAGTGTGTTTGTTCATTGTCTCACTCGTACGTGTTGTAGAAGACAACGAACAGAAAACAGATATCTGCGGAGATCAGTGGAACATTAATTTTTAAGTGTCTCTGGGCGGTTTTTTCCTGTTCGCCACTCAATGCTGCAGCAGCGGCTTCAACAACTTTTTTCATGAAATATTGACAACGTTTTCCGCTTTTAACCCCCCCCCCCCCCAAAAAAAAAAAAAGAAATCGTCGTGTGCTAGCGAGGCCTTAAGTGCCTTCGCACACAAGACTTTCCCCTTGCCTTTTCTGCCGCAAAAGCTTTTTTGGGAAAATGGGAAGAAATCTGCCAAATCTCTTTCACCCTTGCGCTTTTCCAGGAGCGGTGGAAAACGGGCTGAAATTTTAGTTGAAAAGGCACTGAGAGAAAAGCCTCTTCTTACCGTGGTTGCTCAGCTGACTGGAGGAGGCCTCCGCGGTGGCTGGAGATGTGACGACAGACACGAACATGGTCACCAACGTCAACTCCCACATGTTGCGAGCGATTTCTTTGGCACTAATCAAAGCGGTGACTATTTCTTGGCCACTCAAACATCTCTGGCCAGCATCTCAGCTGTTCTGTCTAAATTTGTGCCTTCTGCGTCTCGCCATCTTTGTCGTATTGACACCCTTTTTTTATTATCACTCTCTCCAAATATTGTGCTAGAGAGGAAGAAGCAGAGGGACTCGCTGGGTGTCTCAAGGCCTACAGAGAGAGAACAAAGGGGGGACTCCTTGTTTTCCAGAAAGTTTCTCTTTTCTCTCAAAGAAGAAAACGTTTCTTCTGTAGTTAGTACCAATATCTGCAAGTAAGTTTCACTCTGGAGCCCCGAGAGAGGCAAAAACCCTTTCTTGGCCACACCATTTTATGCCCGAGACTTAAAGAAACTCCTATTTTTCCTTCTTTCTTCTTCTATATATTCTTTTCACTGTTCCACGCCTTTTCGAGGTCGTTCTTGCTCTGCGGATCTCTGACAACTAACTGTTGGTTCCTCCTCCTCTACTATAGAAAGCTTCTCTTCTCCCACACTTTCTTTTTTCTAGCTGTCGTCGGCGCTGCTTTTCGTGGGGGGGGGGGGGAAAGGACACCACAAGTTAAAAAAAATAACCGAATTAGCCTCGAAGAAATTAACATGTCCCAGTTGAGACACAATTGTAGCTGCATTCCAGAGACCGGAAGTCACGGGGCTTCAATTCTTTCCCCCAC
>JAAUXU010093835.1_pt1 | contig 18341 bp, 14 predicted proteins | sample 7278151 | NCBI WGS metagenome assembly JAAUXU01 (sample SAMN14350113, study PRJNA611818) | marine sediment metagenome | isolation source: surface marine sediment (1.8m) | place: French Polynesia: Moorea | collected 2018-08 | reverse complement strand
GTTCGGTTTCAATATTCCAGTGTTGGTATGTATTAAGGTTTCGGGTGTCAGGTGTCAGGTGTCAGCGTTGATCCGAAGGACTGACACCTGAACACTGAAATCTGAAACCTTGGCTGCTGGCTAACGGCCAGCAGTCAATTACACTTCCATAATAAACGGAAGTATAACTGGCCGGCGGCCGATGGTAAAGAAAAAATATTGCCGTAACGCGGTTTTAATCTTTGATCGGATGATATCCACCCGATTTTTTATCTCCGGTGTCACCTCTTCGACGATCTCCAAAACAACACACTGGGCATCTTCCAGCAGGTGGCCGCTTTCGGTTTCAAACACAAATCCTTTTGAAATAAACTCCGGGCCATAAACCACAACACCCGTGTCTTCGTCAAATGCCATGGTGACCGCCACCATGCCGTCTTCTGACAACACGCGGCGCTCTTTTAATACGCTGCGGCCGACATCGCCAATGCCCTTGCCATCGATGAGCACCCGGCCCGTTGTGACCCGTCCGTTCAGGCGGCCACCGGTTTTGTCAAATTCTACAATTTGACCATTTTCCGTCAACAAGATATTTTCTTTGGGTATGCCGACGCCCTCGGCCAACCGCGAATGTAAAATCAAGTGCCGGTACTCTCCATGAATCGGTATAAAATACCGGGGCTGGGTTAATTTGATCATCAGTTTAAGTTCTTCGCGAAATGCGTGCCCGGAAACATGAATATCAGATATTTTCTCGTATATAACATCAGCGCCTTTGCGATAGAGATTGTTGATAATCTTGGCGATGGCCTTTTCATTGCCGGGAATGAATTTAGAGGATAACACAACCGTATCCCCCGTTTTTATGGTGATGTGCTTATGGGTGCCGGCTGACATTCGGGCCAACGCAGACATAGGTTCTCCCTGGGTCCCGGTGGTAACGATGATCAGCTCCTCATCATTATATTCGGCAAGCTCATCGATTGAGATGACATCGTAAGCGCCCGTGTCCAGATAGCCTAGCTCGGTGGCAATATGAACACTGGCTTCAATACTCTTGCCATCAAAGATGATTCTTTTCCCGTTTGCTTTGGCGATATCCAAAATGACTTGAATACGGGCAATGTTGGAGGCAAACAAGGCCACGATCACACGCCCACTGCTTTCGGTAATAATCCGCAGTAAGGCCCCGCATATTTCCTTATCGGTTATGGGATATCCTTCCCGTTCCACATTGGTGGAATCGGACAACAGGGCCAATACCCCCTCTTCCCCGAGTTTGGCGAATTTGTTAACGTCCGTGGCCATCCCATCCGTAGAACCATAACCAATTTTAAAATCACCGGTGTGGATGATGCGGCCTAAAGGTGTCTGAATGGATATGCCCACGCCGTCCAAAACGCTATGGCCCACACGTATAAAGTCCAAGGTAAACGGTCCCAATTTTAGGGTTTCATCCGGTAATATGGAATGCATGTCCATTGGACCACCGAGCTCATATTCTTCCATTTTTTTGCGAACCAAACCTAACGTAAACGGTGTTCCGAATACCGGGGCCCTGACCTCCTTTAGCAGATAGGGTAGAGCGCCGATGTGATCCTCGTGAGCATGGGTTAGGACGATGCCCGCTAAACGGGATTCGTTCTGCCGCAGATATTCAATATCCGGAATGACAAAATCCACGCCCAGCATATAATCTTCGGGAAACATCAATCCGGCGTCGACCACAAAAAGCGTGTCCCCGTATTCAAATACCATCATATTCAGGCCAATTTCACCGAGACCGCCGAGCGGAATAATTTTTAACATGCCTTCCGATCCATTTCACTGTTTTCAAGATTGTCGCAAATGACGCGACGAACACGCGCCATCAGCGCTTCTTTGGTATCGTGGGTATAGGTTGAGGTGTCGATCGGCTTATGGACTCGCAACCGAATCTGACCCGGGTTAACACGAAACTTGCCTTTGGTCATGATCGCACGTGCGCCGCTGATGACCACCGGAACAATCGGCACACCGGAATCAATGGCCATCACAAAACCGCCTTTCTTAAAAGGTTGGATCTGAGCGTCCCGGCTACGCGTCCCTTCCGGAAAAATCAGCACCGATATACCATTTTTTATTTTTTCAGCTGCCGCCTGCAGACTTCTAATGGCTGACTCTCGATCGTTGCGGTCAATACTGATATAGCCTGCCTTGCGCATGGCGTGACCAAAGATCGGCACCTTAAACAACTCCATCTTGGCCAACCATCGAAACTGAACCGTAAGATGGCCAAGCAGAACCGGTATGTCAAAGTTGCTCTGATGATTGGGCATATAAATATAAGGACGTTGCGCATCGATATCCGCAAGTCCTTCGACCGTGACCTTGATACGGCTGACCACCAGGATGGAGCGCCCCCAATAACGGGCAATTTTGTGCAGAGGATTGCCGCTTTTGACAAAAAAAGAAAGCACGATGACCATTGTGCCCAGCACAAAAGTTGCCAAAACAACCCAGACCGTGATGTAAATTGTGCGTATCATCTCAATAAGTTCCGGCACCTGAGCAACCATTTTCAGGACAACTTGACAATCACCGTGATATCGCGAGACCGACAACCTCTTTTATAATCATAATGATTGCATCGGTTTGTTCGATTCCTGATACGGGTAACCGGTCCGGTTGGGCCCAGAAAACATCAGGTGATCACGCCTAAACGTTTGAATATGGCATCCACCTGGTCGATCAACCAATTCCGTTGCCGCTCCTCCGCATATCCGATGCAGGCACACCGAATCTTTTTTTTGGTGCGCACCAACAGCTCAAGGACCAGCCGGTCTTCCTGCAGGTCAATCGCAGCATTAAAAGGCTGACAGTCCGTATGCTGTTGCTGAATATCCGTCAACATATCTGCTGCCAATGGTACCCAGTAAATACTCCCCATTTCCACCGGACCATATTTTTCATCCAGGTATTGTTTTACCTTTTGATGGTCCTCGGGTCTAAGCTCATCGATTAGGTATTGTTTCATAATACAATGCGTCCCACTTAACCGCTCGCCAACGGATTTGATTTTTAGATCATTCGCCGTTGCAATCTGCACTTTAACATCTGTCGATCGGCTGAAATGCTGGTCGACTGCGTTTCCCTGAATCCTTAGAAATCTAAACGGATTCGATCCGCCGGCAGCGGGCCAGGCCATGGGCCCCGGATACAGATTTTGAGATTACTTCTAACATAGTTTGTCCTTGCTAGCAAGGTGCAGTCAGGCCCGCAAGCATCTATTATTGATGACAATTTAGCCCAAAACAGATCCGATCTGCCATGATTCATCAGAAGTTGTCATGTCATATATGACCAAACTGGCATCGGCCCAGAGAATCATGAGGGCGCCAGCTTGTTGAGAAAACGAGGATATTGATTTGGATGCGAAGAGACAGTCGGTGGGAGTCAACATTCCCGGTCATTCGGGCAAGGAAATTATAGGGTATCCATAAAGAAGACCCTCTGATCCGGGCTGTGGAACGCAACCACGGGGCAGAGGGTCAAAAGCAAGTTAAATCTCTTCTACCGTAATCGCAGCCTCTTCACAGACCTCGACACAGCTTTCGCAGCCCAGGCATTCATCCGCATTCACGGGTTGGGATTTCCCATCTTCCAGTTCAAAAACTTCAACCGGACAAACATCAACGCATTCTTCGCAGCCTGTGCATTTTTCTTGATCAACGACAACATTAAAAGCCATTATAAAAGTCTCCTTTCGAATTTAGGATTTGATTAAGGTGATCAACCCACCTTGGATTCTATTAAAGAAAATGTCAATATACCAATTGGAAAAGCGAGTCAAGACTTGATGGCATTTTTTGCAAAAATTAAACAGAACAAACCTTTTAAATAAAACCAATTGATTGTCACTGATCAGAGTTATCAGAGGGTTACGCCCAATGCCAGCAAGTCCGTTACGGGCAGCGCTCGATGAGTCCTAGTATCGTGTTCTTAATGCCAGGCGTCTGATTGAACTTGTTAATGTCCGCGATAGGTGATTTTATAAACCGCGCAAATAATTGGGCAGGCGTACATTCAGGCCAGCGGCAAACAGAAAGCTTGAATTGGGCAGCCTGTTGTGGCAGCGGCGGCCTGGAAGCAAGGGCGTTTTCGGTGAATGGCTCTCCGGATTCAAGCCCGTTTTTTATCTGCTGGCAAAGGGCTTCCCGCCAGTCCATCAATGCCTGGTCGCCTGAGGCAAGGGCAGGCAAACCATTGAATTCAAATATTTTATTTTCCGACATCAGTTCTTCAACCAGAGAATTAAAGATCGTTGGGCTGCTGGTGACCAAAAATCCAGTATTGATCGGTTTCTCCAAAAACAGATGAATCCAGGCCTGCAGTCGATCCAGTGGCATGTAATCACCCGGTTCATGAAATTTAATTTCAGCAGTCAGCCGCGGGGGCGCAGGCTCACCATTCTTTTTGCCGCTCAAGTTTTTCAGCAAGTCTTCAGAACAGCGATCTGTTTCCTCCAATTCCTGCTGCAATTCGACATTTTGCCGATCGAATTCCTGGGCAAATTCCAAAAAAACCCGAGCTTTTAAGATTGCCTCCGGATGCGCTAGCCCGTTATTTGGCTGCTGGTCCGTTTTCAGATCGGCCACAATTTGCGAGGCAGACGTTTCATCGAAAAATGGAATTGCGTCTGGCTGATTCCAGAATGCTTTGAGGTTTCCGGCATCAGCATGCAGATGCGCAAATTGCTCAAAAGCGCTGACAACCTCGGTAAATTTCTTATCTTCAAACGGCACCGGCACACAGATGTGCATGACATTATTTTCGGCCCAGGGTTGCATTTCAGCCGGCAGCTCCTTACCTGAGGGCTGATAAACATGAAAATGCCCGAATCCGGCCGTCAAAACTTCCGCAACCCATTGCGGCACATAGGTAAAGGGGAAATAGATCGGCTGTATCATTTCGTCTTGTCGCTCCTGTGCCTAATTGTGATCAGATAGCTTATAAAAAGGTGTCAGTGTTCAGGTGTCAGTCCCTCCGATCAACCCTGAAACCTGACACCTGACACCTGAACCGCCTCCGGCGGAACTTTTGAATTTGAAACCTTAACTCTGATCCTGAACCGGTATGCCGCGTGATTTGAGCTCTTCTCTGATTTTATCTGCCAGGTCCCATTTCCCCGCTGCGCGGGCCTTTTCTCTTTTTGTAAACAGGCCTTGTATATCTGGATCAGCATAGGCATCAAAGAAACGACATACCTTCAATACAGCGTCAATGCTGCGAAAACCATCCACGATTTTAGTGGCGTCGGTTGAATTCAGTTGTTTATTAAGGATGAGGGTATTCACTTTTTTAACAATCGTAAAAACTGCAGCCAGGGCTGCAGATATATTTAAATCATCGTCCATTGCACTCGTAAAACCGTTTTTCAGGTCATAAAGCAACTGTTCAATATCCGCATAACCATCCCCGTGCTTAACACAACGCAGACTGGAAATGCAGCGATCCAGACGATCAAGCGCACGGCCGGCATTTGCCAAGCGTTCTTTTGAAAAGGGTATGGGTTTGCGATAATGGCTGGATAATAACCAAAAACGAATGACCCGACCGGAATAGCCCATATTGACCAGATCTGCGACCGTTAAGCCGGCCGCTTGCTCATCTAGTTTCTTACCATCCATGAGCACGCGGTTACAATGGACAAAAAACCTGGCCAGCGGCTTACCGGTTATAGCAGCAGCGATCGCATTCTCATTTTCGTGGTGAGGAAAGACCAACTCCCGGCTGCTGGTATGGATGTCAAAATGCTCCCCTAAATATTTCATGGAAATGGCCGCTGATTTAATATGCCAGGAGGGTCTTGCATTTCCCCATTGCGTTTTGACAAAGATGCCCCGTTTTAGCTCTGATAGTTTAGACCGCTTAAAAAGGGTAAAATCACGTGGGTTTAGCTTTTCATAGTCTTCCAAATCAACCGTGGCCCCAACTTTGATTTTATTGATATCGATCCCTGAAAGCCGGCCGTATTCCTCGAGCCTGGAGATGTCAAAATAGAGGGAGCGCAGTTTTTCATAGGCAATGCCCTTTTGCACCAATTTCTCCCCCAAAGCCACCATGTCATCAACATGCTGACTGGCCTGGGCGTAAACATTGGCAGGGGTAACCCCTAAAACGGTTAGGTCCTTCTTGAATTTGGCAATGTTTTCTTCCGTAAATTCGTCTAGCGCAACACCCTGTTTTTCGGACCCGCTGATGGCTTTATCATCGAGATCGTTGATATCGGTCAAATGATGGACCGCATAGCCGCGGTGCTCCAGATAGCGGCATAACAAATCGGCAAATACAATCCGGCGCATTTCTCCGAGATGAGCGCGGGCATGGGCCGTCGGACCGCAGGAGTAAACCGAAACCTTTCCCGGGACCTGAGGTTCAAACACTTCTTTTTTGCGGTTGATCGTATTAAACAATTTCAGGGAAATTTCATCATGAACGGCAAACAGTGAAGTGCTTAAATAGCGCTCACCGTTGTCCGGAAAAATGACAACCAGTGTGCCTGCGGTCATTTGTTCCGCGACTTTGCAGGCGCCGGCCATAGCAGCACCGCTGCTCATTCCGACAAAGATGCCTTCTTCTCTGGCCAACCGTCTGGCCATTTCGTAAGCGGTTTCATCTTCGATGTTGATTTTTTGATCCAGACGTTTCTTGTCAAAAATTTCAGGGCAGTAGGCTTCCTTCATGTTCTTTAATCCCTGAATTTTATGGCCCAAATACGGTTCGACACCGATGATTTGTATGGTCGGATCATAAGTCTTCAATTTTTTTGAAACGCCCATTAAGGTTCCGGTCGTTCCCAAAGTGGCGACCAAAGTGGTCACCTGGCCGTTGGTCTGACGCCAGATTTCCTCCGCCGTTCCGTGGTAGTGCGCCAGCCAGTTGGCTTCATTATTGAATTGGTCGGGCAGAAAATAGGTGTCTGGATTTTCACGGGCCAGTCGATAGGCCTCGTCAATAGCGCCATCGGTGCCCAAATGGCCGGGGGTTAAAAGAATGTCGGCGCCCCGGGCCTTTAGTATCTTCTGGCGTTCAATGCTGACGGCATCTGACATGACCAGCAGCAACCGGTATCCCTTGACCGTACAAACCAGGGCCAGGCCGATACCGGTATTGCCGCTGGTAGGCTCAATGACAATTTTTTTAGGAGTGAGCTCCCCTGAGCGTTCGGCAGCCTCGATCATCCAAAGGGCGGCACGATCTTTAATAGAGCCGCCGGGATTAAAATATTCCAGCTTGGCCAGCATCGTTATGGTGGGGTTCGGATTTAGTTTTTGGATTTTAACCAGGGGCGTGTTGCCGATGGCGTCCAGTATAGAATTGCCCATTGTATCTGCTTATGATGTCAGTAGCGTTGTTGTTGTTTTCAATTTACGTCCCGAAAAGGTTCAACCTTCAGCCGGCACCTCATTTGATTAAAGGTGCTAATATCTTGCTAATGTCAGCAAAGACCCGATCCGGGCTCTGGGCAGCATCGATAAGGTGAAACCGCTGCGGTTCACGCTGTGCCAGCTCGAGGTAACCGTTGCGAACTTTTTCATGAAAGGCCAAGGCCTCATTTTCAAAACGGCTTTCATGCCCCTTCCGCTGGCCGCTGTTTAATTGCTGCCAGGCGCGCTCCAAACCCTGTTGCGGCGAAAGATCCAGCAAAAAGGTGATATCCGGTTTTAAATTATCAAACAACATGCGGTGTAAATCCAGCAATAGCTCAACGCTGAGTCCTCTGGCAAATCCCTGATAGACCACCGTCGCATCAAAATAACGGTCGCAAATGAGGGTTTTGTCTGCCGCCAAAATGGGTTCGATCATTTCATTTATATGCTGAGCGCGATCCGCTAAATACAGCAATAATTCGGTCATCGGTGACAAGGTATGATTCTCAGGGTTCAGTAAGATTGAGCGTATATGTTCACCAATAACCGTCCCCCCCGGTTGGCGGGTTGTCACGCACTCGAATCCCCTTTCGGCAATAAAACGGGCCAAACGGTCGATCTGTGTTGTTTTGCCCGAACCTTCGATACCTTCTAATGTGATAAACATGGCATTCACTGCTTTTGCTTTTGTGGTTAAACCCTAATTTTTATGCTGCTTAAGAATTTTGCCTTTTTTCAAATTTTCAAGCACATCGTAATCTGTTTGATCACACTTAATCGGCGTGATCGAAATGAAATCTTTGCACAATGCAGAGCCGTCAATATCGATAGACTTTCCCTGGGGCAGAGAATCACACCCCTGCCAGTAATAAGTTCGCTCGCGCGGATCGATGCGCTTATCGATGTATTCAGGGAAAAAATCCATATCCAGCCGACTAAACTGCACACCGGCTATTTTCGATAAAGGAAGGTTGGGGATATTCACGTTTAAAAAGGTGCCGGGCGGCAGCCCGCGGGCGGATATGTCCTGGGCCAGTTGCGCGACAATAACGGCAGCCGTATCATACGATTCCACTTGACGGCTGTGAATGGACACCGCAATTGCCAAGATGCCGTACATTGTCGCCTCTTTAGCTGCTGCCACCGTACCGGAATAATTAATATTGACCCCCACATTGGCTCCCGGATTAATACCGGATATCACTAAATCCGGTTTGGTTTTCAAAAGCTCGAGCACGGCAAATTTGATGCAATCTGCCGGCGTGCCAGAGACGGCATAGCCTTCAAAAGCATTCGGAATCGACACTTTATGCGCACGCAGGGGGTCATTTAAGGTAATACCATGACCGACCGCACTTTGTTCGCGGTCAGGAGCAATGACCTCTACATGGTGATCCGGTGACAGGTGCGCATATAACGTTGCCAAGCCCGGCGCATATATTCCATCGTCATTGGTTAACAGAATATTCATCATGATTCACAAAAATGGATCCTTTGGGTGTTGGGCCAACCCAGTTCGTGCAGGCTAGCATGGCGGGATCACCAGATTGGCACTTCAACCCGCTTGTGCAGAACCCATCGCGGGAAAAGGTTTGGCGAACCACACTTCTTGGAAACGAATTGAATGGACAATTTGGATGGGTCTTGTGAAACTGTTTAGGCAAAGACCGCTAAGATGAGCACCCAATTGACTTTCCGACGATATCTTGACATATTTAACCATTCTGGTTGTATATCCCAAATTCTAATTATATTCAAGGCATATAGACGAATCCGGGGTCTTGCGGGTGTACCCATGACCCCACAAAAATCAGAGCTGAATGGTTCATCTCAAATCGAAGCACAAATGCAGGAGAACTTAATTTCAGCTGAAACGGTTGAAACATTTGGGTTCGATTTTCTTCTATAAAATACGCTGCCTGACCGCTTTCCTCGGCTGTATGATATTGGCTGCTGTCGCCACACCGCTACCGGCGGCAGCCCAGCTATTGCAATTGGAGCCCGAACAGATTTTGGAGGATAAGCGCCGGCTACCCTGGGAACTGCATGCCGAAGAGGTGGCCTACGACCGGCAGCTGGACCAATATATGGCCAGCGGCAATGTGCAGATAGCCAGGGGCGATATCCGCTTGACAGCCGATTTTATTCGGTATGATCACAAATCTCAACGCGCATTTGCCAGGGGAAACGTCCGGCTGGTCGTTGGCCAGGATATTCTGACCGGCAGCTATCTGGAGATCGATCTTGACAACCAGGTGGGGTTTATCGAAGATGCGTATTTGTATTTAAAAGAAAACAATTTCCATATCACAGCTGAAAAAATCGAAAAAACGGGTAAAAAAACCTATCGGATGGATCAAGCCACCCTGACGACCTGCGATGGGCCGCAACCCAGTTGGAAAATCAATGCCAGGGACGTTAAAGTTAAAGAGGATGGTGCCGGCACTGCGAAACACGCCGTGCTGCGCGCCAGAAAGGTACCGGTTCTGTATACGCCTTTTTTCTATTATCCGGCAAGAAAAGACCGCCAGAGCGGCTTTCTGATGCCCGAGTTTGGGCAGTCCGATCGCAGGGGATATCAATATAATCAGCCTTTTTTCTGGGCCATTTCAGAAAGCACAGATGCCACCTTTTACGGCCATCACATGTCGAACCGCGGCATAAAGCCCGGCGCCGAATTTCGCTATTACTTGAGTGAGCAAACCAAAGGTACCTTCATGTTAGATGGCTTAAAAGACGACAAGACCGATACCGGCGGTCAATCCAGCAATGACTATGGATTTAGAGACGCCGGAGAAGAAGTCTTGCGCAGAAATGACAATCGCTATTGGTTTCGCATGAGTCATCATCAACCGGTTCCGCTGGGATTTTTTGCCAAGCTGGATTTAGACATTGTCAGAGACCAGGACTATCTGCGTGAATTTAGGGAAGGCTATATGGGGTATGATGACACCAACCAATATTTTCGCGCAAGATTCAATCGACAGCTTGACGACTATAACGATCCGATTCGAACCAACCGCTTGAATTTGAATCGGCTGTGGCCCTCGTTTAGTCTTAATTTTGAGCCGCGCTGGAACGATGATATCCGACGAAACGGCAACACCAGCGGTACCCTGCAGCGATTGCCCTTGATTTCATTTGACGGTAGCAAACAAAAAATTTCGACGTCACCTTTCTATTTTGATCTGGCTTCACAATATGACCATTTCTGGCGTGACACCGGTCAACGGGGGCAGCGTTTTGATATCCAGCCCCGACTTTATTTGCCTTTTCGCGTGCAAAATTATTTGACCATTGAACCCTCTGCAGGATACCGCCAAACCATCTATCGCCTGGATAAAACAAACTTTGATGACCAAATCAACGACGACCGCTGGTCCCATCGGGAAATATTTGACACCCGCTTGGAACTCTTTAGCGAAATTGAAAAAGTATTCGATTTTGAAGGCCAATTATTTGAAAAAATTAAACATCGCATTCGACCTCAGATTACCCATGAGATCATAACCAACTCCAGACAAAGAGGTCTGCCCCGTTTTGATGCCGTCGACCGCATCGATGAGTCCAATAAATTTACCTATGGGATAATCAATACATTAACCTCCAAATCCAAAACTACCGCAGCACAAAGGTTAAAGCCATCGCTGGCTATCAATCGCGGTGCCCGGCGTCAATCTACCGCTGACTTTTTGTATAATGACCTGTTGCGTCTCCAGGTGCAGCATAGCTATGATTTTGAACAATCCACCCGGCCGTTTGCCCCCATATTTGCCAAACTGGATGTCCGGCCGGGAAGATACGTCTGGATCGATGCCGATGCGCAATATTCTGTTTATGACAACACATTTCTGACACACAACGTAGCAGGTACCATCTGGGACAACCGCGGGGATGAGCTTTTTGTGGACTATCGGTATGAAAAAAAAGCAAAAGAAACGCAGACCAAAGAAGATATCCAGTCCCTGACCGGGAAATTAAAGGTGCAGATCACAGATCGCTTTTCCGTCAATGGTGGTAATGAGTATAATTTTGAATCTGAGCAAAGAATAAAAACGACTCTCGGATTCACTTATAAAACCCAATGTTGGGCTTTTGACTTTAACTATATTAATGAGCCCAATGACTGGAAGGTAGGTTTTAGAATCGAACTAGTTGGCTTGGGCGAATTTAAATATTAAACCGTACGTTTTGGTGGCGCCTGAGCCCAATCATTAACAGCGTCATTGTCTGGGTGCTGATAAAAAATCTGGATTGGATCACAATCAATGGAAGATAAACGCTTGACACATTTGTGGTATGTGTTGCATACCAAAAGCCGATTTGAAAACGTTGTTTTTGATGGTCTAGGGAAAAAATCCATTGAGGTTTTTTTGCCGAAAGTGACCGTGCGGAGCAAACGTCGCGACCGTAAGGCCATGATACGCGTGCCGCTATTCCCCGGGTACCTGTTTGTCAAGACGGATTTGGCGCCCCAGTCCCATCTGGAGGTGGTTAAAACCGCCGGGGCAGTGCGACTGATTGGCAGCAAACAGGGACCGGTGCACGTTCCGGAGGAAACCATTGAATCCTTAAAAATCATGGTCAGCGCAGATCATCCCATCACAACCGGCACCCGATTAAAAGCCGGAGACCGGGTCTTGGTGGTTCATGGTCCGTTTGCCGGCGTTAGCGGAACGTTTATCCGCTATGGGGGAAAGGGACGGGTGATTGTCAACATCGAGGCCCTTGGCCAATACGCTGGCGTGGAAGTCAGTGAGGATGATATTGAAATCGTGCCGAAAATATTAACATAACCGCTTGACATCCAATTGTGTCTTAGCATATACATTTCAAAACGTTATTGCCGATCCGTATTTTGAACAAGGAGGTTCTATGAATAAGTTGGAGCTCATCTCCGCCTTGAAAACCGAGGCCAATATATCGAAAGCCGAAGCGGCAAAGGTTGTACAGATATTTTTCGATAACATGGCGGATGCCATGGCGAGGGGAGAACGGGTTGAAATTCGGGGTCTGTGCAGCTTTTTTGTAAAAGACTATAAGAGCTACACCGGCCGAAACCCAAAAACCGGCGAGCAAGTTACCATTAAGCCGAAAAAGCTGCCTTTTTTCAAATCAGGAAAAGAGCTGAAGGAACGGGTAGATTACTGAAGTTGTGTCCGGGTTTGAGTTGCTCATAAATCAAGAACGACCCATTAAAATAATAACCACCCTCCTTAAGAACCGGACTCTCCCACACGCCCTTCTTTTCACAGGAATAGCAGGAGTGGGCAAACAGGCTGTTGCCCTTGCGCTGGCAATGGCCTGCAACTGCCAGGGCCGGCCTTCCGGTTCCAATGCGGATGATGGGTCCGGGCAGGATCCTGACCCTCCACAATTACCGGCATGCGGCGTTTGTAAATCCTGCAAAAAAATTAAAGCCGGCAACCACCCGGATATCATCCGAATCCAACCGAGCGGCCCCTTCATCAAAATTGAACAAATTCGGGCATTATTGCAAACCCTGTCCCTGAAGCCATATGAAGCGAGAGCCCGGGTGGTAATCATTTCCGAGGCACAAAGCATGAATGCGGCCGCTAGCAACGCACTGCTCAAAATACTCGAGGAGCCGCCTGATCGCTCGATGCTGGTGCTGCTGGCGACCCGAAGATCTGACTTGCTGCCGACGATTGCATCCCGCTGCCAGTTGGTTAAGTTTAATCGAATTTCGGATGAATATATCGCATCATGGGTTCAAAAGGAACATGGCCTCAAACCACAAGAGGCAAAACTGTTATCAGAAACGGCCAATGGAAGCCTTAACCGAGCACAGCAGTTGATTGCGGCCAACTGGGTGTTGAGCCGCAAATGGTTACTTGCTGAAGTGCAGGCCCTTTCTTTACAGAACATAGCCCATATATTGGCGCTGGCTGAAAAATTAGCCCGGGAAAAAGAATTGCTGAATGAACGTTTTGAATTGATAAAAACCTGGTTCAGGGATTTGATCATCAACCGGCACGTCAGCCATAAAATGATCAACCAGGATATGGCCGATCAGATCACCAGCGCATCCTGTAAAACGGACATGGCAACGCTTTTGTCTAAAATGGAAACGATTGAAGATGCCCAGAACCGATTGACGGCAAATACAAATGTAAGACTCTGCATGGAACGGCTATTGATGGAACTGGCAAAATAATGAGCCTTTAGCTCACCATAGGGATCACAGCGCACTCAGAGAAAAAATCACATGACCGCCTTAAAAATTCACGGCAAAAGAGCCCATCTCTGTGATCTCAGGGTTCTGCGTGGTAAAATATAAAAGGTAACATGAAAAAAATAGTTGGCATACGGTTTAAAACAGCAGGCAAAGTATATGATTTTGACTGCGGCGCATTCGTCCTGAATAAGGGTGACCATGTTATTGTTGAAACTGAACAGGGGCTGGGTTTCGGAACAGTGGTGGTGCCGCCGAGGCCCTATGAGAAATCGCCCGGCGATAGACCGCACAAAAAGGTATTTCGACTGGCAACCGGAAAAGATTTCAAACAGCGTCAACAAAATCTGTCGGATGAAAATTCTGCCCATACCTATTGTCTGGACTGCATTCGCAAACTGGGCTTGAAAATGAACTTGTTTTCGGTTGAAAAATCATTCGACGGAAACAAATATATCTTTTTTTTCACAGCCGAAGGCCGGGTCGATTTCCGGCAATTGGTCAAAATGCTGGTCAAAAAATTGGGTGTCAGAATTGAAATGCGGCAGGTGGGAATCCGCAACCAAGCCAAAATGTGCGGCGGAATTGGCCGCTGCGGTCGTGAACTGTGCTGCTCAACGTTTTTAGACAAATTCGATCCGGTCTCGATTCGAATGGCCAAAGAACAGAGTCTTTCACTAAACCCAACCAAAATTTCGGGACAGTGTGGACGGTTGATGTGCTGTCTAACCTACGAATTTGAAACTTACAAGCATTTGAAGAAAGATTTGCCACGTTTGGGTAAAGTCGTCAGGACACCCGGTGGAAAAGGCAAGGTTATTCGTCATAATGCAATTTGCAACCGGATCGCCGTCCGTCTGGAGGACAACATAGAAGTTGAATATAAAGCCGACCAAATCACCCTGCAAAAGGAATAGAAATGCCTGAGCCGTTTTACATTACAACACCGATCTATTACGTCAACGCCCGCCCGCATTTGGGACATGCTTACACCACCATTGTGGCCGATGTCATCAGCCGATTTCACCGAATGCGGGGCGCAGACGTGTTCTTTCTGACCGGAACTGACGAACATGGCGACAAAGTCGTCCGCGCTGCGCAGAAAGAAAACCTTAGCCCCAGGGAATATGTCGATAAAATCAGTCGCCTTTTCAGGGATCTCTGGCCCGAGCTCGACGTCAACAACAACTACTTTGTGCGTACAACCGATGCCGCTCATATGGATGTCGTCAGCCAAATTTTGCAAAAGATCTATGATGCCGGCGACATCTATTTTAGCGAATATGAGGGTCAATACTGCTTTGGATGTGAGCGCTTTTACACCGATCGCGAATTGGTCGACGGCAAATGTCCGGATCATGAGGTTGCTCCGGAAATCATTAAAGAGTCCAACTATTTTTTTAAAATGAGCCGCTATCAGGACTGGCTTATCGATCACATCAAACAACACCCGGGCTTTATTCGACCCAAACGCTACCGCAACGAGGTGCTGGCTTTTCTGAAAGAACCGCTGGAGGATCTTTGCATCTCTCGACCCAAGAGTCGCTTGAAGTGGGGCATCACCCTGCCCTTTGACGAAAATTACGTCACCTACGTGTGGTTTGATGCGCTCGTCAATTATGTGTCCGCCCTCGGATACCCGGACGACGACCTGTTGGGCAAATTCTGGCCGGTCGCTCAACACATTGTTGCCAAAGACATTCTGAAACCCCACGGTATTTATTGGCCAACGATGCTCAAGGCCGCTGGAATTCCGGTTTACCAGCACCTGAATGTGCACGGATACTGGAATATCGAACAGAGCAAGATGTCCAAAAGCCTGGGCAATGTGGTCGATCCGCTCCAGCTGCGAAATATTTACGGCCTGGATGCTTTCCGGTACTTTTTGATACGAGAAATGAATTTTGGACTGGATTCAAGCTTTGGAGAGATGGCATTGGTTCAGCGCATCAATTCGGATCTGGCGAATGATCTCGGCAATCTGTTCTCCAGAATTTTATCCATGGCCCATAAGTATTTTAACGGCAAAGTTCCCCAGAGCGATCCGCAGGCAGAGAAAGACTTGGGCTTCGACCTGCGTGCCGACGCCCTGCAAACCATTGATCATTTTGAAACCCACATGCAATCTTTTGAATTTCATCGAGCCTTGATGGCTGTGTGGGAATTTATCGGACAAATGAATAAAATGATCGATGTCACTGCCCCATGGGTGATGGCCAAAAAGAAATCCAGCCAGAAACAATTGGCAACCGTGATCTACCAGCTGCTTGAAGGGCTGCGCATCATCTCAGGCCTGATCTATCCAGTGATGCCCGGCACCGCACAAAAAATGCAGCAATATCTCGGACTGGATCCAGCCAGCTCCTTTTATGATCTTGATCAGCTGCGGGCCTGGAAAACGCTGCCGGCGGAAACGCAGTTGCTCAAATCAATTGTTTTGTTTCCAAGAATTGACGTCAATGAAAAGACAAGCGTTGCAGCCGAACCGGAACCGGAGGCCCCGATGGAGATCAAACCTGAAATTACCCTTGATGAATTCAGTCGAGTCGATTTAAGGGTCGCCACCATTGTGCAGGCTGAACCGATTCCGAAGGCAAAGAAGCTGCTCAAACTGGAAGTCGATATGGGCCAAAAACGCACCCTGGTGGCCGGAATCGCAGAGAAATATACCCCTGATCAATTAATTGGCAAACAGGTGATTATCGTCGCGAATCTCAAACCCGCTAAACTCATGGGCGTGTTGTCCAATGGAATGGTCGTTGCAGCAGTAGATGACACCGGCCCCACTCTGGCCACCCTGGAAAAAGCGGTGGCACCCGGTACTCCGTTAAAGTAACAACCATATGATCCAAATTCCAATCATCTAAATTTCAAATGTCTCATCTATAGTTTAGGTTTCAGGTGTCAGGGTCGATTAGAAGGGCTGACACCTGAAACCTGACACCTGCTTGTGCCTTAATACCGATACCTTTGAGGTGACAATCTACCATTGTGTGTTGGGTCAGCCCCAACTGAGCACTTGACCCCCGACAGCCGGTGGGGGATAATATTACTTTAACCCATGTAACCTGAGCTATCTGAATTTCAACCCTTCAGTAAAAAAATGCATATGAAACCACTCCCTTTGATCCTGTTTGTCAGGCGGTTGCGATTCATCTTAAATTTTCTCCATCGCAGCATTGAATGGCTGCGCTTGCTTTTGGCGGCCGATGTTTATGTCGGGAAATATGTCGAGCGCGTTCCTGACGGCGCCATCGTGTTTTTTCCCTGTCGCCAAACCTTGCTGTGCTGCGGCATCGCCGGCATTGTTGCATTTAAAAACAAGAAGCCGACATCCGGCAAGTTGGACCTGCAGGCGCTTGAAGATGTGATTGCGCAAATTGAAGCCAAGGGCTTTGAATCCTGTTCACAGGCGAATCATTGGCTTGACGCCTATCTGGGCGGCAGCGGAAGAATCGCAGCGCTGGGGCAAGGCGTTCAGGGGTTAAAGACCGCTGCTCAGTTTTTTTTGATTTTTTCCGACGAAAAGGCCCAGCATCAACTTCAGCAGATGGCTGCACGTCTGGCGGATCTTGCGGCTTCTGAAAGCGAGCTGCTGGCTGCACAAATGGGTCATCTTTCCGCTGAGCAGGTTAATCACATGACCCGCGCGATTGAAGAAGTTAAGGACATTCACTGGCGTCTTGAAAATGATATTCTGGCCAATACCGAGAAGATTCGCCGGCTTTTGATCCACAGCCCGCAGAAGCCTTCACGGGAAAGTGTTGTCCTGCTAAAAAAGATCAATGCAGTATTGAACAGCATCGATCGTTTGGAGGTCAGGGGTAGAGATTCAGCGGGCATTTCGATCATGTTTATGTTTGAAGCGGCGGATTTTCAAAAAGGTCAAGCTGCCCTCGAAAAAGCCGGTCAGCTGGCCCAGTTTAAAGAACGCTGCGATCCAGACCCACTGGTCAATGGTGGCATCAACTGCCAGCCCTCCAAACAGGCCGATGGTAAGGATCAAATCGCTGTTGCGGTAACGTATAAAATCGCGCTTGAAATCGGAAGCCTCGGCGACAATGTGGCTTTTTTACGGCAGCAAATTGCCAATGATGCCGTATTCCAGATTCTGGCGACGATTCCTGCTGCTTGGGATACGGTTTCTGCTCACACCCGGTGGGCTTCAGTGGGCGCCATCACTGAAGCAAACTGCCACCCTGTCGACAATCACACGAGCGGCGCATCCGTCGCAAAATGCGGTATCATTCAAACCTGTCTGAATGGCGATATCGATAATTTTCAGCAGTTAAAAGCCGAATTGGAAGGTGCCGATACCCCAATCCACAGCGACATCACCACCGACACCAAGATTATTCCGCTTAAAATTCAGCGGTACTTTCAGCAGGGTCATGCGATCGAGGAAGCTTTTCGTTTAGCCGTCAACGATTTCGAAGGATCGCATGCCATCTCCATGCATACAGATCTGGCGCCCGGAAAATTGTTCCTGGCGCAGCGCGGCAGCGGACAAGCCATTTTTATCGGAATTGCCGAGGAACATTATATGGCCAGCTCCGAGGTTTACGGCTTTGTGGAAGAAACGCCTCAATACCTTAAACTGGATGGTGAGAAAACGATCACCGGCAAGCAGGGCCGCACCCGGGGACAAATCTTTATTTTAGACCAGATAAGCAGCGGGGGATTGGATGGCATTCAGGCCCAGTTTTATGATGGCACACCGCTGGCGCTCGATGAGAAAGACATAAAATATACCG
>JAAUXU010121815.1_pt1 | contig 18343 bp, 16 predicted proteins | sample 7278151 | NCBI WGS metagenome assembly JAAUXU01 (sample SAMN14350113, study PRJNA611818) | marine sediment metagenome | isolation source: surface marine sediment (1.8m) | place: French Polynesia: Moorea | collected 2018-08 | reverse complement strand
TGGTGCTTGACAACATCCATCACTTGGCAATGGTCAAGCCATGGCTGGTTCATCTCCCTCCAGATAAAATACCTCTTCACCCTCAATGCTGTCGCCGACTGTCGATGTTGTACGAACAAGTTAAATTTTCATAACATTCACTGGAATACAGAGGTACATTTAAACTTTCCGCCATCATTACTTGACGTTCAGATGCTTCATAAGGGCAAATAAATTCCAAATCCATAAATTTCCATCCCTCTGCCTTGGAGTATGAAAAAGAGATCGAAGTGCTTACTTCGATCCATCTGAGATTGCCAAGCTCGTCAAGTGTTCGGTGCGCAGTGTCTACAATATATAGTAGAAGGCACGCGAAGAAAAGGAGGCCTCATACACCAAGTACGAGTGAACACTCGTTGCTTTCCCTTGCCTTCAACTCGTGGCTTTGCACTCGTTGCCTTCTGTTCACTCGTGCGTACTTAACACTGGAGTGCAGTAGAGTTTTTTCTCCTGTCTGGTAGATAACTGAATGCCTCCCACCAAATTCAACATCATTAAAAGCGCAAAGTACTATTCCAACTGAGCCCACGCCTGTGTCAATATGTACAATGCGAGCAAGATAATTGTTCACTTCAGAGGTTGTTCAATTTACTACAGTTGAAGTGAACTGTGGACAGAGGGATGGTGACCTGTTCTATGGGACTCACGGGAAGAGTGGGAAGAATCAACCACTGGGCTTTAACATGACTGGGAACGTTGGGAAAGATATCGCTGAAGTGTTGAACTTGGCAAATCCGACATAATACACGGGTATGAATAGGGTCCTCCTTCCATTTTGAGGTTGAAGTCATTTTCACTTCAGGACACATTGTTCCATCATACCTCAACCCGGGCTGCTGCAGATGGGGGTGCAAAAAGTGCAATTTTATTTCTCCGATGAATTAATGAAAAGACAACTAAGGAGGACCTTGACAGTTCAAAGGAACAACTGTTAACAGTGTCTCGTTTGGTGGCCAGAATTGGATCTCTGAAAACATTTGACCATACAGCGGTTATTTACCTCTAAGGATGAGGAGTCTTAGGTGTCAATAGAAGCTGAAAGCCCACAAGTCCACAAGAGAAGGACACAGATTGTATTGAACGTACGTATTACGTATGGTTTTTAATGATACTTGCAAGTAATGAATAAGTCGGTATAGAGATGCTACTTTGCTACTCCTTCCCCTGTCCTACATTCCTTCCATGTCCACAGCTCTCTTCACCTCTGCTCAGCTCATGTTACAGTATACAACAGACAATAATCACTCTCGATCTGACCCTCTCTGAGTTCGTTTCAGGTCTACCTTATGAGTTAGCCTCACCCTCGGTATGTTTCACACGCTACTTTTTTCACGGCACTTCAACTATTCCACCTTTTTATTTACATGGCTCGCTCATGTTATAGCATCTCCACCAATTGAAGTTGAAAGTTGGGTTTGACCTTGATTCACAAGTAATGTTGACCGTCTTGGTGATGCCATTTCAGTTCGTATTTTGAGCGTGAAAAAAAGTGGGAGATTTATTCATGCTCCAAGTAACCATGAGAGATGTTAAAAATCGGCAAATGCCAAGGAAATTGCGCATTGGGTGAGGAAAGAAGCACCTTCACTTCAAACTCGTCCTACTGCAAAAATCACTCACTTAAAATGAGTGAAAAAGTGCTACTTTTTTCCACACCCAATAAATAATCATTCATTTGCGTACAGAAAAGTGGGGTCACGGAAAGAAAAGAGGAGTTGAGAAAAACACCTTTGCCTGAGAAAGAACCTGGCTCATTTCCATCTCCAACATCTGGAACGACTGGTGAAACGAGTACATTGTAAATTTGGTTTCCTTGCAAATGGTACAGTGCAAAAGCTTGATTCAAAGGGCCTGCGTGATGTTCGTCATGATAATTAAGTGAAAATGCTCTGGGACACGTCCAAAAGTCTTAAAAAGCTTCAGCCCTCCAGTATCCCAATGGTTCTAATGTGACTGGCAATTTCGGGGCGTGCCCCTCGGCGGCATTAGAAACACGAGGGCCACGTTTACGTCTGTTTGTATGCGTCTGTCCGTCCAGGTGTTGCACGGCCGATTTGAGAGCGGAGTGAGTGAGGACCACCCGAGGCCCGTCTGTGTGTCTGTCTGTCCTTCGGCCAGACGCACACACACACTTAGTAGAGCTTTATATCTTTGCCTACCCAACCACGTGTCTCTATAAGTCTCTATAGAGTCTCCTTCATGCAGGCAACAGAGCCCCAGATTGACAATGCCATCGCAGATTTCACTGTCTATGGGGCTCAACCACTCGCACTGGATCGAAACGACCACTTCAAGAAACTGATCACGACTCTGCAACCATCCAAGCAGGTCATGGGCTATCCAAAGCTGATGTTAGAAGTGGTGGAGAAGGCACAGAAGATGGCAGAGGATGTTAGGACTCAAGTAACAACTGCCAGTTATGTCTGCACCACTGCTGATGCCTAGAGCCAAGGCAAGAGAAGCTACCTAGGGATGGCAGGTCAGATTTCTCTGCCAAGGAACTGAAGAGATTCGTGCGCAATTGCCCGCCAGTGGCAAACCTGGTGTTTGGCCGCGGCACTGGAGAGCATTCTCATGGACTACATCATCCAGTTCAAGGTGCTGGCTGCAGTATTGGAAGAATTTTTGCAAGGCATTCCACCTCTTAAGCAGAATTGAGTTGATGCCTGGCCTCTAAGTCTATTTTCTTCAAAAATCATCAGAGTATGCATGACAAAAACTTTGAGATGCAATGGCTCACGCATGTCAATGCATGGAAGCTGAATAAAATTGAGGTATTTCACGATACTGGTTTCATGATACTTTTAGTTTGTGCCATTGGCATGACAAATCAACAGTCATAATATGCAATTTCATTACATTTTGCTTTAAAAGTCAAATCCTAAGGTAATACTAATCCTTTCGGTGTGCTGCAATGTGTCATGTGATGCGTTTGCGCAGTGTTTACAACAAAAACTTGAATTCTGGTTCCTTCCTCGGTGCAGGTCGAGTTATTGAGACCAGAAGCTCCATGCCGCCTGGATGCCCCATGCCGTCTAAGTTCTCCGTGCCACCTGTGTGTCCCATTCCGCGTACGTGCTCCATGCCGCCTGTGAGCTCCGTGATGTCTGGGTGCTCCGTGCCTCGAGCGTCTCGGTGTTGCTTTACTGTATAAATCGGATAATCCACTGAGGTGTGCTAAATTTCTCCACAAGTCAGTTGGCATTTGAAAAGTACCACGAAATAGCTGATGGTGCTTGACTTTTGGCTCTTTTGCTTCCTTGGGCCCCATTACCAGTAAAGCAAAGAAGTTTGCACTTTATTCTTCATAGGTTCTCTCCGCCTTGACGTATGTTTCATGTTTTGCACCACGGCAGCTTGAATGACTGATGCTTGTGGGGCACCCGGTGCGGTGGAGACAGTGGCGGTGAAATTCCCTGGCACTTGTCCAAAAAAGCACAAAAACACAGCTGATTCCACTTGACTGCAACATAAATTCTTAGAGTTTGTCACCCAAAATGCCACCCTTAGTCTTCCTGTTTCTCACGCTCTTTCCGGACTCCTCTTGTGAGACTTCTGAAGGACTGCTGGCGTCGATGGAGGAGGAGGACTTGTCCTTCTTGGCCGTGCCCACCGTGGACTTCAGAAGCGGGTACTTCTACGGGCACTCTGCCGTCAGGGAGGCCGACGGGCGCCAGACGCCGCACGGAGTGGGGAGCTACATCGACGAGAGCGGCAGGGTCCTCTACGCCGGCAGGTGGTTCAACGGTGAGGGCGGATGCAACAATGATGACGATCAGGGTTCGGACTTGAAAGTCAATGTTTGGAGGTCGAATAGAGCTTCTGAACTTGATCGGTGCACATGTGAAAAGTATTGTGACTCAACATAACTCCCATATACGAGCGACGAAAGCTGTAATAGAACCGAGGTTGGAAGGAATGTGACTGACTCGATTCTGGCTCGTTGGTTTTGAGTCACTCGTGGGAGAGAGGGAGGACTCAAATCTTTTTGCTACCATTTAAGCAATCTCTGGCGATGCCTTAGTAATTATTTTACCTGCAAATATAGAGAAAAAAGTCATCGATACACAATTCTCTCCATGCCATTTGGTGGCCTCATATACCGGTAGGTGAGGTACTCAAAAAAAGATTTTGGTTTCGGGCCAAAATTAGGAAAGTTTTTCCTTCCATATTTGGCAATGCAAGTGAAAACTTAACTTTCCAACTCTCAAATCCAGGTCCTACTGATAATCTGTTTTTGAGAAGTCAGTTCTCAAAGACGCTGCAGAATAACTTCGGCAGCCTGGGAGATGAAAAATCTTTCGTTAAGCGTCTAAATTTTGTGCGATTCATGCAAATATGCATTGAAATATCCTTGCATGGATGGACATGAAAATTTACAAGGAAATGCGCATGCACCTTTTCACTCCCAGGACACATGCACGGTTTGGGCCGGCGATATTTCGAGAGCGGCGCCAACTACACTGGCGAGTTCAGCTTCGACCAGCTGCACGGCAAGGGCCGAATGGACTGGCCCAACGGTACTACCTTCACGGGCAGCTTCAAAAACGGCAAGATCGACGGCAGAGGCGTCATAGATTATCCCAATGGAGATAAAAGGTGGCTTCCAACCGACACAATCACTCTGTTGCAGCAGAGAAGTATAAAGCCTCTCATTCATCACGTCAGAGAAGGCTCTCTTAAGAACCAAGTCTGGGACGGCAACGCCAAGTTCGTGGAGGGCGAGGACGGCACCGTCTGGAAGGAGCTCTGGCAACAAGGCGCGTACTCGCCCAGCGTCAAGATCCACAAGAAGGTGGAGAACGTCTACACCACTATAAGGGTAAGAATTTTTTTTTTGATCTCAACTAATCTAATCCTAATAATAATTCACGGTTTCCCTTTTTGTCTACATCAGTTTCCTTGGCTCTGGGCCACTGACGCTGTGTTCTAATAGTGTATTCAGGTGTGTGTAGCTTATGTGTGGATGTGCCCCAAGTTTCAATGGGTTTTTGAGCATATTTTTGGGTGGTGAAATGTATATTCCAATTTCCCGCCAAAACATGACTCACGCTGGTGGCTGAAAGAGATGTTGCTCGAGTCAGAAAAAGGGGCCAGATCAGTGATCCATGACTCGGGCCGTTGGCTGAGAGACCACGAACTGTACGCAGAAAGACTAAAATTTCCTACTGAAACGTTGCGATCCTGTCGAGAAGCGGCTGGACCAGTGAGCCAAGCTGGTGGCTGAGAGGCCGCTTTTGTGCTTGCTGCTCACATGTGGACCTCCGCAGGCGGCCTTTAAGCGAGTGTCATTGAAACGTTCCGGGTGATGATTCAAAAATTGGTCCGATCGACCACTGAGGAGCCCTTTTTTCAGCAATATTTGGTTTGCATTCTTCGTTAGGTCGAGGTTGTCTGCAAGGTCCACAGCCTCAAGCCCATGGCCAGTCTCTGGAGGGAGAGCGATCGTTTGGTCGATGGAGTCGTGGTCAACCGCACGGACGAGATCTACAAGATCACAGCTTCAATTCCTTTCAGCGACGAATCCTTCGCCACCTACACCTGCATTACTGAGAACGAGGAGCCAAAGGTCCAGGCCAAGGTTGGGTTTTCAGTCCAGATTCCATCCCCCAACCCCCACCCTACAAAAACCAAAAATCTGTCAAATTCTACTTTCCTGCCAGCTACAAGTAAGAAATCCTTTCTTCATCGAGTCCCACGGAGAGTGCGGAATCCAATTTGTCCGCAGAAAGTCTCTGCACTTGCCAGAACAGAGGGAACAATTCTCGTATAATTCAGTCTCTACTGTTGAGAGGGAAGAAAGCGAAGAGTTGTTTGACGCAAGCCACGGGCCAATGATGAAGCGAATTGTGGGAGGGGGTCAGGCCTACAGGGGCCAGGTTCCTTGGCAGGTCTTGCTGGCCAGCAAGTATGAGCGTACAGGTAGGCATTTAGGCCTCGGATTGGCCTCGATCAGAGAAGAGGAGATTTTCTCATAGACAACCGTACATAGGTAGGACTGCTTCACCTTTCATTGATCACTGTGGAGGTGTCATAATAAGTCCATGGCACGTTTTGACTGCTGCCCACTGCTTAGAGTCAAGCAGTCATGATGGGTAAGTGTTATCATCATTGTTCCCTATGTTACAACCTATCATGGCTAGTTTTATTTCCAAGTTCTCTCAGTTTTTCTTGGGTTCATTTTGTGATTACATGACGAGTGTGCACAACCTTTTAAATTGGCGGGGAATAAGTAGAAATGATACCCAAAATATCTGATTAAGTTCATGTCAATGTTTGACCAAACATTTTCCTGTACTTACACTGTGACAGTGGGATTTTCAGCCCACATTACACGGTTGTGAGAAAGCTTGGATGATTTCAAGTGTTGCTATTGGTAGTTAGTTTAATCTTCCCTGTTTGTCGCTGAGTTGTAACTGAGACAAACTGTTTGTCCAGTGGTACACTATGTATCACAAATCATGCACCCTCTCTCTAGTCAATAATACGATGGCCTTTCAGATACCTTCAAGGCTCCGAGATCACGGCAAAGCTCGGTTACACCACTAGGCCCAAGTCTCTCAATGGAGAGGTGTGTATCAAATTCTCTGTGTTTGAAGCCCTGTGTACATGAGGCTCTGTGGGCGTCGAGCTCTCTCTCCTCTCTCTGTGAATGTAGAGAGAGAAGAGGAACATGCTTGGCACCAACATAGAGGGTGACTCGTATGTTACATATACAGCCCTGCTACGGCATCCTCGATGTCCTCTTTCTCCTCTATAGGAGGCTCTGCCTCAAACATTCTCCTCTTGTTTCTCTAGAGGAGTTCGCTTCTCCTCTTCAATGTACATGAAATAGCTGCAGGCAACTTAGGTCACTTGAGCTAAGGTGCAGAATGCAGGAGCACCTGACTTTTGTAGTTAGGATAATTAAATGCCACCTAGAACGACCAGTTTAATCTGTCGACGCAGAAGGATGAGAATGCATTGTAAGAGAGGCAATCAACAGTCATTACAGGGCACAGGCTGAAGAAAGAAATGGAACCACGACCCAAGCGTGACCCAGTGCAGATGCAACCCTTTTTGCCATCACATGAAATAAGTGCTCCATCGAAGAAAGAAGTTGATTAGGTCCTCTGAGACTTATCAAGATGCCCAAGTTCAAAACAAAGTTCAACCCACCGTGGCTTACCTTCAAAGATTGCAATGGTGACCTGATGGCCTGGTACTTCGAAGCAGAGGCCAAAGACATTTTCTGCGCAAGGTGTCAAATCTGAGCCAAAGTCACCTCTGTGGCCAGCCAACACCGGAAAGCTTTGCTGCAGCATGCAGGGACTATTAATCACGTGCAGAAAACTGCCATCTTCTTCAAAAGGTCCCAACAATCTCAGATTCAATTCCGGGCTCTGGATGACAATGACCATGCATATGAAGTTATGGATTTAGGCATGACTGACTGAGGTATCTTAACTCCTGGCTCATCGTTCATTTGTCTGTAAGGCAACACAATGAGGCCTCACCATCTGCATCTACCTTTGATACAAAAAGTTCATCCTCTGGTGTCAGGTCATGGTCAGCAAGTGAGGGGTTTCTTGTTAACTCTACAAGGGAGTCTACAAAGCTTTCTGAGAAACACAGCACTCAAGTGGCTGCCGCCAAAGTTCGTCTTGCTCTTGCTGTGATTGACTGCAACATTGGTTACAAAACCTAAGACAGCATTCTCCCTTCTCTAAAATTGGTCGACCCCGCATCGAAGATATGGCAGGATTTGACATTCGGCAGAATGAAAATTTCTTACACTATTTCCGATGGCGTTGGTCCTCATTTCCATGAGAGAAATATGCAAAGTGCTCAGAAGTTTTCTTCATTTGCACCAGCCCTGGACTCAACTATAACTCATCGAGGTGAGTTATCAAAGGATCTGGACATTTACATTTTCTTCTGGGACTGTTACAAAAACAGCTATTGACTGCCTCCTAGCCATTTTTGAGCTCACCACTGAGAGTGCAGATATCCTGAAGAATGAGTTTCTCTCTTTGCATGACAGGGAGGGCTTTGAGCTGAACAACCTTGTATCAATCTCTAGGGATAACCCTAATGTGAATAAGCGCCTTGTCAAATTGATTAAAGAGGAGACACAGGCCAAAGGAGTGAAGCTGGCAGATTTGGCAACTGTGTCTTGCATGCTGCTCACAATGCTTTTGAAAAGGGTTTAAATCAGGTGACCATAGATATTCCCACTCTTGCAAAGTGCTTGCATGGCATTTTCAAGTACTCCACTCTGAGCAGGGAGCAGTTTGCCCTTGAGCTGCTAAATTTGGAGTCGTCTCAGTCGGCCTTCAAATGTCATGTCGACAGCAGGCGGCTTTCCCTTCAACCTCCAGCAGAAGTGATTGAGGCAGTGGGCTGCCATTGTCTTATACTCCCTCAACACCATTCCAGAGTTGGCCAATGGCAGTGACAAAAGTGCAAAGGACGCCATGAAGGGGCAGTACTTCAGGCTTGTGTGTGAAAAACTGAAGAAGCCGCACCGTGCTCAAAGAGGTCATTTTCATTTGTGAAAAATTCTCTCCGTTCCTTCATCAGTTTCAGTCTGGTTAGCCTCTAATCCAAACACTCTTTGATTAATGTGCTAGCCTTCTCCTCAATGTTCTCATTTGTTTTATCAAAGAGCCTTAACTTCCAGAGAAGGCTTCATCACTGACTAGAGCCAACCCTCAGGAGCATGTCAGGGATCTCCCGCTAATGTCCCCTTTTGCAAAAGCAAGTTTTGAGAAGCTGCTAAGTCACACCCAATCTCTTGTGAAGGTGTTCACCACCATGTTTTGCTAATACATTTTTTGGTCTTTTCAATTTTGCTGCAAATTCAATTTTATCTTTTCTTCTTTGTTTAGGTCCATTGCAGGGTATCTCCAATTAAATTTAGCGCCAATGACATCTAGACTTATTTAGCATCTAAGAGTCCTTGATCCAAAAAACCATGAGACAATGACTGACAGAGGTTCCCGAGGCATTATTGACAGTGCAAAATTGTTTGAGAGGTTCTGTCAAGGAGACGTTGATTCATTGGCTCAACAGTGAGATGCTCTCATTCAAATTTTGCCTCGCATCGAAGACAATGAACGAATTGATTGCTACTACCACAATGCCATGCTTGAGCTTGAAAAATAGGAAACTGTCACCAATCGGTACTTCCTCATCAAGACATTCCTACAGTTGGCCTTTGTTCTTCCAACATCCACTGCTGGAGTTGAACGAGGCTTCTCTCAAACAAAAATGTTTCTGGAATCTAGAGAAAGCCTCTCTGTCAAGTCTCTGTTTGCACTTTGTGTGACTAAAGGGGCAATTTTGTATTATGGAGGGTCTTCTAATGTTCCGATAACCCCTGCTCTACTCTCAAGCATACCCAAGCAATGCAAACTTACCTGAAGAGGATTGAGGAAGAACAGTGCGAGAACAAAGATACATGGGAAAGGAGTAAAACAGAAAGAGAGCTGCCCTTGATAAGGAAAAGTCAAAGTTCATGGCAAAGAAACATAAATTGGAGGAAGAAGAAAAATCTTTGGGTGATGAGCTCAAATATGATGAGACTGTTTTGGAGGGTATTGAGGAAAGAGCTGAAAGAAGTACAAGTGTCACTGAAATGAAGTCGTCAATCGCTGCAGCTAAAGTCCTATGGGATAAAATCAAGATGAAGAGAGCGGAGCTTGCAAAGATCACTGAAGGAAAGGTGAAGCTTCTTGAGCTAAAGTTGAAGCATTAAGGTATGTTACCTTTTAGAAATGTATATTGTCATGTCCACTGGATTGAAATAGAGTAAACTGCAATAGTTACTCCTCTATTTGAGAAATGTCTCTGCCCAATCCTCCTCTTTTTTGAAAGTTTGTGGCTCTTCTTAAGAGGAGTAAGTGCCGTAGCAGGGCTGTATGTACCAGGCATACTAAAATGGTCTCTGGAACGGTTTATCCCACAATATCGAATTCCAATGCTTTCGGAATTAGCAGGCAATAATCTTATGTAGGTGCCTTTACACTTTGTCTGCGATCACATCCTTGAGGCTTGGCCACGGCCTTCAACCTTTTCTTCGCTGCAGCAACTAAGTCATAGATGATCCCCTAGTCCACTTCATCCCACGCAGCCTTAAAGGCGGCTTGTAGCGGACTGATATGTTTTCACCCTGACCTTCCCGTCCAGAATGGGCGACCATCAGGACTCACCAAGTCATTAGTCATTGGCAAAACAGTGGTAGCTGTGAGCTCTTTCATCACTTTCGATTTATGAGGCAAAGTGTGTGGAAATAAACTATGCAGAGAACATGAGCCAAGTTAACAGGTGTATCAAAACATATGGGTCACCCTGTACATGACCTGTTCAAAAGGATTACGAAGTCAGCAAAGTGTACGTCCACCCGGAGTACAACGGCGTCACCCTGTTCAACGACATCGCCCTGATCGTGCTTGAGAGGAAGATCAGAATAGGCCAATACGTCAACCCCGTCTGCCTGCCCAGAAAGGAGCTCTTCCAAAAGGTAACTATCCTAGGTCCAGACAACAATCTACATAATCATAAGGGCTTGATTCTTTCTCCCAGATCGCTTCCTCCGAGCCAGAGGCTACGTTGTCTATCTCCGGGTTTGGGAAGACGTTCAACCGGTCGGACCCGGCCTATGGATTTTTCTACCCGAGCTGGTTGCACACAGCCAAAATCAAACTGATCGAGAAACATCTTTGCTTCGGAAAAAGAGCAGTGAGCAACTAACTAACTGCGCGGCCTCAATTCTGTCTTGTACCTTCTACACCTTGTCAATCTTCCTCACTGTTGCAAGTAGAGGCTCGCCAGGGCCTTCCGAGGCCACTTCTGTGCCGGTGGTAGCATCGGTGCCAATGCCGGCGGTGGGGACGCAGCTGACGACGCCGAAGGCGAATTCCGGCAGGATTCGTGCAGTGGAGACAGCGGAGGGCCAGCAACTTACAAGCGAGTTAACTGGGGAACTCTGGCTGGAGTCAAAGACCACTAGATCTATACTTCTGGAAAAGTATTTTTCCAGAATTTTAAAAAGTACAGTGGAACACGATTAGAACAATCACCGGATACAACGGTCAGGAAGTCATGTCCCACTTCCAACGAGCATTTATGTACTGAATTATGTACAGATTGTTATATATAACAATCATCTGAGATGCAAAGAGCACTGGTTACCCTGGGCAAGAGGCTCATTCACTTGGCTTGATCACTCTCTTGGATGCGTTTGAAAGTGCTGCTAGTGCAACTATGGGCAAACAGTTGAGTGAGACCCAATTGATCACTATTGATCCACTGTCTCCAAAGATCATTACAATGCTTGTCATTGAGCTATTTACTTCAATTCTGCCATCCAAAGGAGGAAGCATGGGCGAAGCCAGAAAGGGTGGGTGTCTTGCATCTGAGGGCGTCTAAAAAATTTTGATATTTTAAGCCCGTTTTGCCCCTGTTTCTCTGCAATATTGTTAGAGTGCCCACGCGGATGTAATGATGAAATTCTTTGGTCCTAACATGATCGTCACTAGCGTGTTCCAGTGTATTTTTGAATCATTTTTGACAGTCCTTTTGAAGCATTTTTTAAGAACTTCTTTCAAGCATTTTTTCAGCAAGCGCCTGTTCTTGCTCAGGCCAATGTGCTACAGGGCTTAAGTCAGTGTGTTGAAACTTCCAACTTCGGCTGGTCCACTCAGGCGGAGTTTCCAGAGCTTATGCAAACATTTTGGCGTGAACGCGTAATTCACCAAAGTCCAATAAAAAACTCTACGCAGAGGTCCTCTGCTATATCTACCGTATTAACGCCCCTCACTCTACTAATGGTAGACACTGTATACCTTTAGGGACAAACTGAGTGGACGCCACTACCTGATGGGTCTCGTCTCTTCAGGCCGCTACCCCTGTGGGTCGTACTCGGGCGCGAGCTACGTCAACATCACCCACTACTTAGACTGGATCGATCAGGTTGAAGACGCACGTGTGGTTGTGTGTGGATGTATGGGTGTTCGGGGCTTTGACGACATTTTCTTTTTTTTTGGACAGGTTCGGGTGCACGACTTGATCGACGAGTACGAAGCCTCGAACGGCTCCGTTATTCCCTACGACCGCATCGACAGCCCAGTCTTCAAGGCTATGCTGGACCAACTGGCCAAAAAAGGGAAACTTTTCTAAAAACATTAATGCGAAACTAACACAAAACTGTATTAGAGTTATCATTATGTCACCATCGTATCCTTTTTTTTTTTGACTACAAATATCCTTTCTTTGTATTTTCCGTTGTCCTCTCCAAACTGGCGTTCGCCACTCATTAAAGTGAAGAAAAATTCTTCTATCAAGTTGTTTTGACCGTGAAAATGAAATAGGTGCACCAATGATGAGCTCGTCAGGGATTATTCTTGACCTCTCGCCCGGTCAGCTCAGCCGTAGACTAGGCATGGGTCGAGCTCGAACTTCGAACGAACGCTGATCTCGAGTGTCTACGAGAACTTGACCTACCGAATGACTGATCTAGAAAATGACAGATTGCCAAAATGTCGTGGTTTTGTTGTCTTAATTTCCATCCCACTTAACAGAGGAGCTTCCAAGAGGCTGTACAGGGTGATTATTCCTCGTGATCGTCCTTTACATGAGCTCGCGCGTAGGGTAACTCGTCCACGGACAGGTGAGACGTAGCCCAAAAAAGATTTTGCAGGGATATCTGGATCACCCTGTACGACAGAAGATATTCACCTATCTTAGACTTTGACCAAGTTGTACTGAAATACAGGGTGTCGATAAGACACCAACAATTTTAGCACCGGAGGCCAGTTCAAATTTCGCTCGTGAGCATGTAGAAAATGAATGGTGTCACTTGCCGCACTTAATGAAAAACGCCGACGCCATATTAGTGGTGATGGGGGTGGTGAGGCTGACCCACCCCTAGCGTGATCAATGATGGCAAAGTGGGATAATGGAATAGAAAATCGGGGACAACACCTTAGGTGGACGTGGTCTCGGCAGTGACTGCTGCAGTCAGGAGTATCTTTAGGAAGAGCAACAATGGAAGTGTCTCAACTGTACCAAGAGTGCCAAAACGTGCCAAGATCGATGCCAATCAAAGGTGAGTAGCTATGTCTATGGGGGGGGGGTGTCAAAAAATGTGTTTTTTGAAAAAAAAAAATCAAACGTTATCTGGCAGTGAGTTCCGGAGTGCTCATGGAGCAGACAATGGAGCCCTGGACGTCGGACCAGGACTTGGACTTGCGGGGCTACGCCGCGCAGGCGCTCGTCACGGCGTTCATCTTCAACTCTGTGGCCGCGTGGGTGGGGGCCTTCCCGGGCCATGGCGCAGGGGGCTTCTGGCCCATCTATGTCCCCGACCCCTCGGGCCCTCTCACCAGTCAGCATTTGTTCGACCCGTACAGGTATGTAGATGAGGGAGGCCTTACTGGCCAAAAGGGCCTCCAGGCCCAGGAAACGCACAGAAAGTTACTCACTTTTTTACCCTTTTGTTACTAGTTGTTGACGTTAGAGTTATGCAAGAAACTTAGTGGAACTAACAGTATAAAGTAATATCCAGGGACAGCACAAATGGAAAACATGCACTAATGAATGCAGCGTGAATGATGCCTTGCAATTTCATCGCAATCCTTCGTCACATACTTGATTTTGTGAACTAGATTGGAGAATCGTTCACAGATGAAAGTGCGTTAACTTTGAACTAAGCTTTGGCATATAAAAATACCATCCGCATGAAATGAGCGCGCCGTCCAACATTTGCTGCATATTTTACCTTCTGTTTAGAAATTTGTGCAAGTCAGGATTGGCACGCAATTCTAGCAGGAATTTGTGATGGATGAATCGCAACATCAAACATCATTCATGACATTGCATGAAGTGAACCATTTCATTAAGTTTGTGTAACGTGACATTGAACTCACTCACAGTTGAGTATGAAGTATTGATTTATGAACAAGGCATAAAATGAAAGTATGACAGGAAGGATCTTTACAATAATATGATAATATCATTTCACTAATGCTGTAAAAAGTGAGCATGAAACCTTCTAGTAGTTAAATGCGGTGTGAGAAATAACAATGTGACATGAAGTATCCTCCCACTAATGCGAAATGCAGATACGAAAGAATAGTCTGAAATTGCTCGCTGAACTGCATCTTTTCCTCCTCGAGCTTCGTGCACTTCGGCCACGGGATCATCTCCTGGTACCTGTGGGGGGACGAAGGCGTCTTCCGACCTCTGCTGCAAGATGGGTTCCCGGGAAAGGACTTGAATGGCGGAAATCCCAAGTCCAAGTGTGTCGAGGCCTCCAGAGCGAGGAGGTGGGGCCGGACTGGCGGCCAGTTCATGACCCTCTTCATGGCCCTCATCTTCGAGCACATGGAGAATACCGAACTCGTTATAAACATGTTCAGGGAGAACTCAGGTGCGCCAAAAAAAAATGCAGACAAATTTGCAAGCATATCTGGAAAATGACTCTCTCTCTCTCTCTGTTTTTTAGGAACCTCATTGGAATATCGCGGCGACAGCGCGGTGAACGTCTTCGGGGACCTCGTCTCCTGCTCCCTGGGCTACAACTTGTCTAGGTTCGCCACCAAAGGAAATACGAAAAACTTATCGCGTCAACTTTCGCAAAATTTTGCAAAACTCGCAGATTTTTAGGACGAAAGAGTTCTCAGTACTGGCTTCCCATGATCGTGTTCGTGGTCATCGAAGGCGTGTTGCTGTACCACATCAGGGACAACATGTTGCTCATCATCGTGCAGATGCTGTTTGGAGATGACAGGTTAGAATTGCACTCGAATTTGCACGAGAGATTGCGTAAGTCATGCGCTTTGTGTCCACCTTGCAAATGCTGCTGTCATCAGGTCTTACTTTCCTGCACGTCTCAATTTTGTGTAAGAACTGACTAAAAACCCCACAGATCAGGTTGGATTTTGATTCCTCCTCGCTGCTGCTCTTGATGAGAATCGCATCTTTCATATAAAGACAAGTGGCGATTTTGTCTCTCGTCTTAGGACTCCAGAAGTTGAAGAAATATGCCCACCTCTGAAAAGTCTTAATTTATGATTAATGGAAAACACACTGTATTTGCTCTAATATGAGCTGATTTCGGATGGCATTTCTGGAGATCTCATGTACTGCTGATGTACCACAGCAAGTATCTTTCCTTTTCATTCCATTTTTAATCGTTTTTATTATATTTCCATATGTCATGACTGTCATAGTCAAATACGACGTTACTGCTCTCGTGTGCGAGGTTGCTTGCCCCAAATTTAAAGGCCCCATTTGCTTGATTCTTGGTGGCCTCGACTCTGCATGCAACGATGTTTTTTCTCTATTTAGTTAACTACTTGAAAGTCTGCAACAGTAGGAATCGCTTTTAAATTAAACTGTCGTATTGGAGGGTTGCTTATGTCACAGCTAATAACGTACGTCTACTTCCTCCCTTCGAAAGTAAGTGGTCGATTGCCCCCTTTTTGGAGTGCAAGAATACAACATGCGCATATTTTTAAAGAACGTTTTAAAGAACCCTTGCAAAAATATGCACTGCGGGGCTCTCCTTCCCACGATCTCCTAGCCAAAACTTCGGTGAAATAACATATTTTTCCATGGCCTCCATTTCCTAGCATGCAGTGCACATATGTTCCGACTTGTACTCACCTACGCAACAAGTTGTAAGATTACCAATGCCTCTTCATAGGTTGTGCATTACACAAATTATTATCCTAAGGAGTCTTTCTTGTCCAGCAGGAGATGCCCAAATAACCAAAACTTTGCGTGAGATTATTGGAAGCAACAAGGGGTTCATCCACCTCTGCGGCTCCTCCGAAAGCCCATTCCATATTATACTGTTGTGATGTAACATTCATCTATTTGAACCAGCACCGCTAATAATTTGGCATCAACACATAAAGTAGGCCTTTAGTTCTAGGACAGAGGGAGATCTTATTATGAGCATTAAAAAAACTTTGGATTTTTCTTTCAGGATAAAAACCTGGCAGGAAGGCCTGGCAGTTGCCAGCAAAAAAGAGGACGGAGAAGAAGAAGAAGAAGTCATCGCTCGCGTGGACGTTGAAGATCCTGGACCAGAAGTCAAGGTTGCCGGATACTGGAAGAGCAAATTCGTGTCGAAGAAGTATTCGAAATATCAGCAGTCTTTTTTCAACGAGACTACAGACATCGACGCTGTGGAGTAGACGAGTTCGCTCTCGTGCAAGCTGACGCAAACTGTCCATGTACACACTTCTCGTAGGCCTCGTTCACACTCGACGAGCCCGTCGTGTGCACGAGCCCTAACGCGAGCATTGTCATCCAGCCCAGAATCAAAATACAGCAGACACCACCTATTATCTCATGGAGTATTGTCACAAACCGCTTGTTGTCACATATGGTCAAGGCTCCGAACCCGGATGACCCCACCTCTTATTATCAAGCCGTCACTGCTTAATTTCACCCCTGGAGGATCAACAGCATGAGTATCAAGCTGGGAGCCAAGCTAGAGACATTCGCTGTTGGCCAACCCACCCGCTGAAGACATGTTTGGCCTCCCTCTTCCAGACAAAGTGGAGGCAATGAATCGTGATGGCCAACCTGGCCCTGACTTGGTCATTTTCCGCTGTCTTGGTCGGCCGCCTTCCAGTCCACTGTCGCCTGAGCCCAGGAGAGTGATGACGAGCAGCATCTCCTGCAGAATGGTGTGACTCACCTCCAGCTAACAGACTTTTGGCTTCTGAAACACCCTGCGCGTCCGCCCCGGCTGACGACGGCTGGAAGGAGAGCATCTTCGGCGAGTCTGCCTGCTTCAACGACACCATCAACTTGTTAGCTGGGGGCCCCATTCATGGATGTTTTATTGAGTTGCAATGTACTAAGTAGTATGGCGGAGTAGCTACATAGTTTGTTGTTACAGATATAATTGCCTAAAGAGCTGCTATAGTAAGAGCTGGCTTTCAAATAAGAAAAATCAACACAATCTTTGCCTATTCTTTGACAAAATTCTTTGACACTCGCACACATCAAAAACCAAGTGTTTTTTTGCCCCATTCTTGTGTGTTTGTTTTGTTTTTTGTCGTGTTTTCAGACGTTGCAAACTGAAAATTATCACAGGTTTCCTTCTTGCGCCTTCGGGGAGGAATCTTTACATTCCACAGGAATTTCTTTTGTGGCAACATCCTTGCCAATTGACACTGTTGGCAAGGATCTTTGTTGGAAATCACGTTACTTTCTTCTTCTTCCTCAACTGTCTGGCAGAGGCACATTTGGTCCAAAGGATCGGAGATTTATGCTTCAAGACGTTGGTGATGTCGTGGGCAAAGCTCGAGTCTGTGGTGGGGGTAGGACTCATCTGCCCCCCGCTTGCCACTTGAACTTGGAGTCCATGATCCAGCGCTGGTTGGGCGAGCTGCTGCACTCCTGGAGCACCGGGTCGGAGGGGTTGTTGTTCAGCGTGGCCAGGCAGCGGTTCGTGTTCATGTGCCGGATGCTCTTGTCCTGCAGGAGGAACAACAAGAAGAAGGATGGACACGTCAGAAGGCGTCATAGCAATAGTCACTCACCTCCTCGTTGTAGTTCCACGCCTGATTGCCGCCCATCCCGTGGCATCTAACCAGTTTGACCGGACCCTCGGCCCTCGCCGCGTCCAAGCAGTTGTCGTCGGACATGATCTGCTGGCGCTTCGTATACGCAAACACCTGAGACAGAGGAACTGTCAACCTTGGGCGGGACGCACATTTTGGGGATTTTAAGAAATATTTCTTAAAGCAAACATTTTGGCAGCTTCATCCTTGGATGATTTCGTCACATAGAGTTTTTAACGACGAAAATGAAGAAGCCCTGGCTGGAATTGCTGTATTGTAGCGCTATCATTTCCTCTTTTTGAATTCGGTGATTTTGACCTGTCCGAGGCCTCATTTGTCCTCAGGCCAACGGGGGTCGAGGACGGCCCAAAACCCAGTCGAAACGAGGAAATATAGTGCACATCACGGCCATATAATTCGTAATTTCACGCGAAATTGTTGCTTTCCACTGCCTGTCAGCCCAAGCTCGATCCGAAACACTGACCCATTCTCATTCCCTGGTCGACGATAACAACAGGATTTAAATGAAAAAAATAATAATAACACGTTTTGCTCTTTGCCACAAAATTTTCAATAGAAAATACCCTGTCCAGTCCTTCAGTCCTTTAGGGAACGTCACTAAAAAGTCACTCCAATAGATTGGAGTTGAATCATCCAATGAATTAAAATCACTCCAATAGATTGGAGTTGAATCATCCAATGAATTAAAATCACTCCAATAGATTGGAGTTGAATCA
>JAAUXU010026277.1_pt1 | contig 18345 bp, 15 predicted proteins | sample 7278151 | NCBI WGS metagenome assembly JAAUXU01 (sample SAMN14350113, study PRJNA611818) | marine sediment metagenome | isolation source: surface marine sediment (1.8m) | place: French Polynesia: Moorea | collected 2018-08 | reverse complement strand
GGGTCAAAAGTTTGCATGCAAAGTTGCTGCGGAAGCTTCATCGCTCATCCGCTCGGACACTGCAGTACATTGGTGTGCACTGTGCATTCTCCTCAGCTCATTTCTGTTCAGTGGCAGTTAAAACAAGAAAAGGAAAGTGTCCATGCCTGCAACCGACTACTAGATCTGGCACCATCACCGGTGTGTTCAAATTCAGCAGATTTGAACAGTGTCATCAATCTCTCATTCATCTCCTTGGCCTGCTCATTGCTGCTGATTAGCCACTATGTTTATTGACTAGTCACTATTCGTTTAGACTAGCCTCTGAGTCAGCATCCAAGTTGACTAACATGCAAACTTTTGACTCTCACTGTACCAATTCAGCTTCTCCGAGAAACGCCAATTTACTTCAAAAAGTTATACACATATGACGACTTCGTTTTGGTACGGATCAAAACACCATTTCATTGAGAGTAATGTTGACGAAACCATTTTGTCAACAATTTGGTCAGACCTGTATAAAACTGCAGAAGTCAAGACAGTTCTCACCGCTGTGAAATGGAGAAGATGGTAAGATGAGATAAAGAAATCAGTTTCTTTGCGCAAGGTTTTTGTACCGGCATCAACTTGCACGCTTTGAGAACAAGAATGATGAATTACAAGGTTAAAACTCTTTAGATGAATTGAACCAAATAATGGTGTCAGAGATGAATGAAGGCTTCATTCATATCTTTTGGTATTACCCTGAAATACGCTATTTCCACGTTCCGCTACTTCTAAGTTGTTTCTTTCAATTTTTATGCATAGTTCCAACCTCACATTTGATGTCATGACAATTCCCAAGTGCCCCACAGGGTCTGACCTTCAAGCAGAGCAGAACAGATATTCTTAAGAATGCAAATAATTTGGGAAAGGTGACTTAAGCAATAGCAAAATCCGAATAGCCGAATCGAGATTCGGCTGACAATCGAGATTGTCACTTCCTGCGTCATGGCTAGCAGCACCTTGGAGAAAGAGTAAATCTCCAATTTCACTTCTTTACCTCATGTTGACCTCTCTGTATGGACCCTCGACTGAAATAGCTGAGAAGTGAAGCAAATGCATGGACGCAACAAGTTTTTCCCATATTGTCCTGTCTATTGACTCTTGTGTGAATGATATGCTACCATTTTACACCACAATCACAGGGAGTGCGTAAAAGAGTGAATGAGGAGATCAGGATATAAAATAAGAGCCAGCAGGAAAGCAAGTTAAAAAAAAGAACGGGGTATAAAGTAAAAGCAAGTGTAAGAGTGAGCACACCACACCAGGTCAGCCCAGCTAGTCCAAGCCAGCCTACAATGTCGGACAGCGAAGTGATTACATGTGCTTTGGCGGGAAATTCAAATTGACAGTGTCAGACAGCTTTGAACGTCAATGAATTCAGAGGGGGTCTTACGTACACCAGCTGCAGCTAGGCAGTCACCTTGTCACAATAGCTGATGATTGAATGAGCAAGTCTCAGCAGCTGACTGTTAGTTGCTGGAAAAGAAACAACAAAACCAGGTGCAGAATCCATTTGTTCAATTTTATTTAGTCCTCAAAGTGGCCGCCATTGGCCTCCAACATTGCCTCCAGCCTTGGCCGGAAGGCCCGACAACTTGAAACAATGAAATCAGTGCTCATGGCAGCCCACTCACACTCAACAGCCTCCTTGAGAGATTCCACATTGGGCTGGAGAATGGAGCAGGCCTTCCTCTCCATTTCACCCCATACTGCAAAGTCCAGTGGGGAGAGATCTGGTGAAGATGGGGGCCACATTCCCCATGGCCAGAAGTCCACAAAATGCTACTTGCACCAACGCTGGACCAACTTACTTATGTGCGCAGGTGCTGAATCTTGTTGCCACATGTACCTACCATTTGGGTATGTGGCATCCAACCAAGGCTTCACCACTGTCTGCAGGACATTGACATAGCCCTTTCTGTTGATTTTGAGGCCCTGGGGGAACCAGTAAGGAGGCATCTTTTCCCATCACTCATGACTACAACTAACATCATTGCTGATGCAGGATGCTTCTGGGACAAAACTGGTGGCACGTCATTGCTGCAGCAGGCCAGGTACTGATCATTTTGTGAATTGTGGGCCTGCTCAACAGTCCAGAGCTTCTTGTCACTGAAAATCTGGACTGTTGAGGGGTTGTCTCTCACCCACGCAAGGAGCTTCCTCCCCTTCTCCACTCGGAGCTCCTTGCTCCTGTTGGACAGGAACTGACGACAGCAATGATGGTAGGAGACCAGGCCAAGTTCCTTCGTGGTCCTCTGTATGGTGGCAGTGCTGGTTCCAGTTGCTTGAGCCAACCTACTGATGCTGGTGGTGGGGTCAGCCTTAACTGCAGCAGTGACAGTCAGGAGAAACTCCTCAGTCCTCTTGAGGCTGTGCCCTCCAGAGCTGGGCTTGCATCCAAGAGACTGATTATTGCTTTTCAGCCTCTTGACTTGCCACCAGGGCCCAGGAGCAACTCTCAAGGCAAGTAATTTCTTGAGTGGATATGTTGGTGTCAATAAGTGCAGAAATCCTGTGTCATTTGGCTTCCATGATGCAAGTCTACAAAGTGGTAAGGTTGGTCCCTCCTTTTATATTGCCATTTTGCTCATGAGCTGTTGACTCCTTGTACTCTTGTCCCTGGTTGAAATACATGAGGGTGTACCTGAGTTCCATATACTCGCATGTGTCATTTAGTCACTTGACAATCATATGATTTTGTGCTCATTCAATCATCAGTTGCTGTGACAAGCTGACTGCCTAGCTGCAGCTGGTGTACATAAGACCCCCTCTGAATTCTCTGAATTCATTGACGTTCAAAGCCATCTGGCACCATCAATTTGAATTTCCCGCCGAAGCACATGTAAACGCTTTGCTGTCCAACCCTGTAGTACAGGGTTGAGCTGCAAATCATTTACGAATGTTTCAGCAGGAGATTTGACTTAGCGGTGCCGAGAGGTTCACTCATCTATACATTCTGCAGATGTAAGATTTGCAGTCAATGACACCTCGCATACTTGAGTCAGCTGCAACAACAATAACAAAGATCAGCTGTTTATGTTGAAGTACTTCAACATGGACGCCATGGAAGCCGAAAGGCACCGTATATCTGCACTCATTGATGCCCAGGTTCAAACAAATGAAATTTGCTGTTCTGGAGTTGCTCCCATGCCCTTGCGGCGAAGGTTCAGAGACTGAAAAACAATGTCAGTCTCACCCGGAAGCCTGGCTCTGGAGGGCACAACTCACTGAGGTCTGACAAGTTCCTCCTCAAAGTTGGTCCTTTAAAGTGGCTGCTGCAGGTAAGGCCAACCCCACTGCCAATGTGAGTAAGTTGGTCAAGGCAACTGGGAACTGCTGATTCATTGTTGGGAAGTCTTTGAAGGACCTTTCGTTGTTCCTCTTCCGCCGTCCTCATCATCAGCTCCTGTCCGGGAGGACCAAGCAGCTCAGAGCTGAGAAAGGACAGGAACTCCTCACCTGGTTGCAGCACAATGGCTCAACTGTCGGCATTTGCTCCGATAAGAAGCTGCAGACTGTTGACCAGGCTCACAACTCCCAGAATGACCATTACCTGACCAGCTGCGCTGATGAGATGCCACCAATCCTTGCTCAAAAGCACCTTGCTTCATCAATGATGTTGGGAGTAGTCTGCAGCGATGGAAACATATGCCACCATATTGGTTTCCGCAGGGGCTAAAAAAATGACCTCAATGTCCTACTGACTGCGGTCAAGTCTTGGCTTGATGCCACATACCCAAATGGGGGATACACTTGGCAACAGGACTCAGCACCTGCACATAAAAGTCACAGGTGCCAAGCGTGGTGTGCCCAAAACTTTGCCAAATTTTGGCCCGGGGAAATGTGGCCCCTGTCATCACTTGACCTCTCTCCCCTATGCAGTCTGGGTTTGAAGTCAGGCTCCGTCCTCCACCCTAACATAGCTTCTCTGAAGTCAGCAGTGGAGCGTGAGTGGGCGGCCATGAGTTCTGACTTTGTGGTCCGGAGCTGTCAGGTCTTCCAACCAAGGTTGGAGGCCATGTTGAAGGCCAATGGCAGGCATTTCAGGAAGTAATGAAATAAAGCCCTTGTCTTGCGGTTGTCACTCTCCTGATTTTTGAATTCAACTGAACAGCTGACTCAATTGTGAAAGGTTTCATTGACTGTGGATCTCGCATCTGTGGAATCTACATACGACTGAACCTCTCGCCACTGCTAAGTCAAATTTCCCACCGAAACATACATAAATGCTTTGCAGGTCAATGTTGAACTGTCCTGGCTGCCGACCGAGCCAAAGGCAGTCCTACCTGGGCTGGCTGGACTGGGCAGCAAGTCCACCAGCTTAGTGTAAACCTGCGACACGGCAAGCATGGACTGTGCTCTAGCTTTCTGAATAAGAAGACTAAGATTTTCAAACTATTAAAAATGGGAGTATTGGCAAAACCTTCACATCAATTCCTTCTTTACATAATGCTTTAATTTGTCCTTTAGGGCTAGGGCTTTCAGCCAGTTCTATTTTCCTTGGCTTTGCCTCAGGAAATCAAATCTGCACTCGTACTAACAAGCCCAGCTCAGGTGCTGCTTTGCATAGAGGGAATATACAGTGCTTGGTGTACAGAGGTAGTAAGCAAAAATTTCCGGTTTTTAAATTTCCCGTCCATGGGATTAGTTGTTATTTGTTTTGATTGCTGTTAATAGGAGCTGATTGTCCTTGAAAAGAGCTTTCATTTGGCATATTACAAGTCAAAATCGGATAAAAAATGTCTGAACAAGAGCAGAAAAGGCAGAGAGTGTATGATTTGCTTGATGCTGGCATCTCCCAGAGCAAGATTTCCGAGATTGTGAAGATGGACATGAGGTCAGTGCATCACATCCAGCAGGCAAAAAATGACAGGAAAGGGGTCAAAAGAGCTCCAGGGAGTGGTGGACACAATCTCAAATGTACCCCAGCCTTTCTCTCTGACCTCAAGGCCAAGATTGATGAGGACCCCACTGTCAGCATGGTAAGAAGATCCAGAGAGCTTGGGGTGTCTGTTGGCACAGTCAGGATGGCCGTGCACAATGACCTTGGCCTCAAGTCATTTGTGAGGGTCCCCAGGCACCTCCTCACCATGTCCATGAAGGAGAAGAGGCTTGAGAGGTGTCAGAAACTCCTCACCTTCTGAAGCATCATGGCTCCATGGTCAAAATCTTCTCAGACAAGAAGATTTTCACAGTGGACCAAGTTCACAACTGCCAGAATGATCAGCACCTTGCTGAGTCCAAGGAAGAGGTCAAGGGAGTTTTTAGGACAAAGCATCCAGCTCAGGTGATGGTCCTGGGTGTCCTTGGGTCTGACAGGAGCAAGATGCCTCCGTATTTTTTCCTGACAGGGGAGAAGATTTGGGTTGAGGTCTACTACTGGGTGCTCAGGTACCATGTTCAGCCATGGATCCAGACCACATACCCTGATGGCAACTATGTCTGGATGCAGGATGGGGCCTCAGCACACATGGCCAAAAAACCCTTCTGCATGGCCGACTTCTGATCCAAGGACATTTGGCCCCTGTCCTCTCCAGATCTAACCCCCCTCGATTTTTTTTGGTGGGGTGCCATTGAGAGGTTTACCAATGCCACCCCCCACCCCAACGTGGATCTCCTGAAGACCTCCATCAGCAAGGTGTGGGCTGACTTCCCTGAGGACACCATCGCCAAGGCCTGCTCCAGCTTCTGTGGCCGAATTGAGGCAATAATTGCTGCCAGTGGTGGCCACATTGAGTAGAATGTATGCCTACTGAATGCCTTTCATGCTAACATGCAACACAAGTGGAAAGAGTGCGCTCCTTCTGCTGCCACTGCTGCCGCCAAGTGTCTGTTGCCCATTGTTTGCCCACGATCATGCTCTTGTGCATGAACATGATGCTTTTGGCCTGTAGCATGCCCAAGGATGGTCCAGAGGGTGCCATCTTTGGCATGGAGCATGGGAGGGTGGGTGGCCACATCCACAGAAAGTTTCAGCCACTTTCATCATGGAAAAGTGGTCAAAAGCATCAAAATTCAGCTGTGACTGGCACAGTGCTCTTGTCCACTCATCACCCTTGAAGTGCTCTAGTGCCTTAACAAACATTCATACCTGTGAACTTGTGTTCTAAAAGTTGCGTCGCAGTGTCTGAATAACCAATTACACGTTGAAATTCCACACAGAACCAACCATCCCCAGTCAGTGTATGACATCGATATATACCAGGCGACATTACTTACGCCAAGCACTGTATAATTCTTCCTGGGTATGAAACAAGCGGTGAGAGGAGCTTTGTCCGGCATATTCGAGAGCATTTAGAAGAACTCTGATTTTTGAATAAAATCTGGGGGGGGGTCTGCCGTTAGGTATGCGGCCTTAACTTGCTGCTGCCGAAGGACTTTGTGCAGTAACGTCAAGTTGGATATTTGTGAACATAACTTTTCAGATTAATCTGTGTACATTTCTTGTCTCAGCGTGACCTCTTGAAATGCACATGTGCACTCTTCTTCAGACATTTTGAGATGCATGGCGAATCAAGTCCTGACTCATCTTTCACTATACATGTGACGTCCTCCATCATCCTCGGCTTTTGAAGTTGGAGCCAAGTCTGAGAGACTGACCAAAACGAAAAGGCAACAAAGTTCAGACGAGGACTTTATTGTGATTGATGATTTGCTACCTCCAGACCAATCGCTGGTACAGCCTTCATGTTCCTCTGACTCACCTGGAAATCCTTACGAAAGTATTACAATCACATGCTAAAGCCAGAGAGAAAGGGAAGGAGGGAGAGGAAACATTGCGGCTCGTGCTGTCTATGCAAAATGTGTGACAAAAGTGCAGCTGATACTAGGGGCAATGATCAGAGAGAAAGGGAGGAATGACAAGAAAACATAGCATGCTGTTCTCTGACCAATGCAGCTGATGCTGGGGGCTTCAGTTCATGAACAGTAAAGCGTGATTGAGTTAGGGAGAAGGAAGCGTTCAGGACACTGTTAAAAACAGTAGTACAGCTGTTTATGAGGTGTCATGCACCATGCACAAGCCCTTAATAGTATTCCGTTAGATGAGGGCAAGGTTGCTGTCCTTGGTCACTACTTGAACTTGATCCCAAGGCCTCAAATTGGCAAGTCTTTCCCCTAGTAACAGCTGACCGTGGTCACAGTTTTTCCTCTCCCTCCTTCCCTTTCTCTCTGACTAAAAGCCATGCTACTGCAACGGACGATAGATAGCCCAAGTAACAACCTCTCACGGGACCTTTCTGCTCATCCAGACCCGACTCTATTAGGATGTTTAGTCCACATGCACACTGTACGTGCAACTGCATAAACTAGAGACCATCAATGTCAGTCAAGCTAAAACTGAATTGCTCTAAAGCAGAGGTCAACGTAACACGCCGCCAATTGAGTTCCGACCACATGCTCTTGACATTTAGTGTCTCATAAGAGACGGATGATGTCATTCTAATGGCAGGACATCACCTAAATCTTATTTGACGCACATTACATAAGAGATAATTGGCCTAAGTGACCTGTTCTTCACTCGCACGAAAGCTTATGCGCTTTCTTCTGTCGTTGCCCTTGGAAGATTCGCTCCTCGATTGAGCCACTCCTACTTGCACCCCCAGCACAGCAAGTGGCAGAGCTGCAACGACGGCGTCGAGCACTTTCATGCACGGCTGGCGAGTCGCACACGAGCGCTCGTGAGTGCAATGCCCGCTCATCTGTCATCTGCGAGTTCGACACAGCAGACATATATGATGTCTCTTAAACAGGGACAGTTCGCACACAGATGCCCCCCCCCCGTGCGACTTTATTAATGATGGCAATTCTCGGCCTCGCTCGTGCCAAGTGGAGGCCGCCGAGCCGAATGCAAGCTGTTATGTGACCGGAGGCTAAAACTTCTTCAGTGAACTGAGTCGGAGAATGTGACGAGAGGAATATATTGTGTCCTATCGAGACAGAGACTGCAAGTGTGCGTTTCGCGAGGAGGACGAAGAAGAGCAGTTTGGCTGACCTCCTGCTCTGCCTGGGGAAGAAGCGACTCACGATGCAAAAGAGAGTGCCGACCTTCTTGTTCTCTGCAGCCAGAGAGCAAACGGGCAAAACAGCTGAGATGTGCTCAATTGAGTGGAAGAAAAAACTTAACTTCCATTCCCTTATGCCCAAGTTATTGGACTGATAAAAATGCTCTGGGAGTTGCCCCTCAGTTTTCATCATACCGAATGGGAGGACAAAGGGCTGACATTCAAGTTTTGGCGGAAAATTGAAAAAAATGTTCAGCTATCCCTAGATTTCTTGGACACGTCAGCGGCTGTCAACAAAAACTGTCGTAGCTGCTTGACGATTATTTGATCAAGATTGATGGATGGGTTTGAGTACGAGATGCCAATGTACAACATAATGAACATGCATTTGAAGGTGCTCATGAAAACGCTTGGTAAGAGTATCAGGTGTGTCATAAGCAAAATTAGAGCATTAAAGAGAACACGAACTTCATCGCTATCTACATTGCCAATGTGGAGGCCAAACAACACAGAGCGTCTGCACTCATCGATGCCAAAATCCCAACAAGCAAGATTTGCCAACTTGGAATTGAGCCCGAGGTCCCTCACGACCACCCCGAAAGTTTTACTGGTCCCAGCTGCTGTTGCCAACTTCCTTGTGCTGACAATGGGGTCCTCCGTGTCTGTAGCTTCAAGAGCTACAGCGACCTCCTCTGTTCGCTTCCTGTTGGGCTCTCCAGGGCCTCGCTTACAGAAGACTCAGGTTGTCGTTCTTGAGCATCCAGACTTTGGTGACCCAACTTGGTCATCCCCAGATCAAACTTGACAGCCCTGGAGGTAGGAGGTGGAGTGTTTTAAGGCAAGTTGTGATAATGGGGTGGTTGGTGCCGCTCAATGGACATTTTAAGGCCAGCTAGAAAGAGAGGGTTTCAGATTTGGTCACTGTGCCTCTTATGGGCCTCCAGTCCAGTCACCACCATGCATTACTGATTGCTGCAGCAAAGTGCCCTGTGTGGTACAGTTCAAGAATGATCATTTTTGAAGCAGGAGATATGGAATTGATATGTACCGTAGTTAATATGGGTCCTCAGGTGCATAAAAATATCTTGCTTGAGAAGCAAAACTGGACTCTTCCTATCGATCTACGTCAAGTTGTTCTACCTTCAGATTATTTGTGCACGACCCTGTACGACGTTGCACTTCACATGACCGCACTCTTGGTCGCGATGTACAGCCTCAGCGACATATTACAACCTCTACCGCAAAATAGTCTCTTTGAGACCATTAAGCCTTTCGCGCCATTTACTTTAAAAGATTTTTTAGAGCACTCTAAGTCATCTGACAAGACCTCAGTGTAGTGCTGATCAAAAATTTAGGATCTAGTTGAGAGTACCGATTAGCACTTCACAATTAGGTGACCTGATCAGCAAAAAGGGCTGCCATGGCTCACGGTAAAAGGTATTGGTTGTTGGTCCAATGAACTATCCATAAAAAAGTAAATTTTTTCTTATTCATCAGCTTTGCTTCACACTTTTTTCACAAATACTAAGTATTTTTCTTCCTTGATACTAGTTAAATAACCGATACGTACAACCAGAGCACTGACACGTTTTTTCAAATGACCACAGATCAAAGACCATGAAAATGAAGATAGTCTCCATCAGATCAAGATCTGATCAAAAGAACATTTGAGCCAGAAATCAGCATTGATTACATGAGCTGCACAGGAACTGCTTGCTTCTCGTAAGCAGCAGGTACTTTTCAAACCTCGAATCACGCAGCTTTTGTCACCAGAAAGTAATTTGCTAGTGGTAAGCACTTGTTCCGCAAAGGTTAAGGTAGGCAAAAGTGAGTTTTTTGCGACAGAGCGCACGTTCCACAGCCGGAAACTTCTTCAAGCTGGTAACAATCTTCTCAAGGCAAGTGAGAAAATTCTTAAGCTCATCCTTTTCCTCCACTTTGTCCTTGAAGGTAAAAGAAAAGACCTCTTGGGCTTCTTCCGTGCCTGTCGTAGTTGCTATCTGTACCGAACTGGCTGAATCTTTCTGCCTCGAATTTATGGATTGAAATGAGCAACAGTTGAGCTTTGAAGCACTTCCACAAAGGGAATTCCTGCCATGGGGTTTCCCTTCACCTCAGACACAACCGGCAGAAAGCATCTCTAGCCCATGTCTGTCACGCCCTAGATGATATCCGAAGCCTTGGCCACTGAACTCATGAACTCGGCTAGGCTTGTCTTGGCAACGTCCAGGGCAACTTGTCCTTCCTGCACGTCCTCCGTGTCGACCTCGAAGCAGAACTCAATGGAAAAGAAGACGTTGAGGCCAGTCTTTTATATAGTTTGTTACCCCGTTATTTGAGCAGGCCACAGTGGTTTTGTTCTTTATGCCAAATTCTACTAGTGGCATTGAAGTGTGAGGCCATGCATGACATTGCGGATGTGAGGACCAGTCAAACGACAGACTGCGTCCAAGGCATTTTGACGTGAAAGATCATCATTGAGTCAAGTTGTGGTGCAACCGAGAAAAATCTTTAAAACAGAGGTCAAGCCGACGCAAGGAATGACCATTTGGTGGGTAGCCTTTCCAAGCTCCTTTTTGACATTTGTCAGCATGGCCTCAAAATTCTCTAGTAGCCCAGTGACGGTCTTGTAGCATGGTACTTTCTTCATCGGCAAAAGCCCTGCAATCAACTCTCTCAAGTCCTCGTTTTGGACACATGTGAAAGGCCATTTGGGATCATTAAGGATGAAGTTGAGGACAAGGTTGTTCACTTGAGCCTGGCTGACTTGAGAGGCCACTGAGGCTGAATTCCCAAAGAACGCTGAGACAGAACACTCACTGCTTCTTCGTTCGCCCTTACACAAGAGTAATGACCAGTCCTGCGAACCAGGGGAGGGGACACCCAACCCGTAGAACCAGGAGTCGAGTCGAGTCCTGACCCGACCTTACCCAGATTACAAATTCCTGATCCGCGGGTCTATAATTCAGCAACTACTTAAAACGAGATCAAAACCTTTCCTAGCTTTTCCCCTTTGACAGTATTAGCAGCTCCTCCTAAGATCTAGGCCCTAAAGTTGCCGTCAAACTCATAGTGATGAACGGCTTTTAGAATTATCTTCGAAATCCATATGACGGATCCACGTTACTGCTCAAACGGCCCTAAGATCAGGCCAAATCTGAGCAAAAGAAACAACCAAGGTCGTGATTCCTAAGATCTTTGATCAAAGGTCGTCAATAGTCTGTCTCCTGCTACGGAAAACGAGCAGGAAGCAAGGAAATGCAAAATAATGCTTAGGGATGTTCGAACTCAAATTTGACTGTGAAATCCGTCTCAGCTACCGCGGATTGCATGTCTATCAGGTCACCCTCATAGTGGCCACTGAAGTAACATTTATCATGGCTTTTAGCTTAACTTCAAAGTCCTAATCAGCACTGCAAATGACATGTTAGTCATCATGTTGCAGATTATAAGCTGATTTCGTTCACCGCCTGTTTCCCTCCCAGGTGTACAGCTGGGCCGCTTCCCTTAGTCTATTAGCTACCTGAAGTGCAGAACTCGCTTGTCAATTAAGCTGGAGCCCAGGGTAATAACTGCATCATAAAAAATTGAGCACGACTTTCGTCCCATGCATTTTCTTCCCACCCAAGAGGGTGGGCAGACCGTTTTTTGTCATGAGTGTGAAGTGCAAGTGACGAAAATTGACCTATCCTCCTCCAGTGAAAATGTGTCATCATTACTCTTTTTTGAAGATAAGATTTTCTTTGTAGGATCCACTTTTTCCAGCACAAGCACTTGAATACTGTGTGTTCTGCAGACATCAGCAGTCTTTCAGGAAGGCCACTGAGCACAGAGGAATTTAGTGTCGACTAATTTGCCTCAAATCAACTTGCTCTCTTTAGTTGTTTCTGCTGTTCCCGGATTGTCTATCAACTGTCATCTTCAACAGGTCCAAGACGAATGAAGAGGTCATTCATAGTAACCGCAGTTCACTAAATTGCATGTCTAGTCAGCCTTATCCATTGCTACGAAGCTCAACATAAAGTCTGGAAAACTCTGGACACAAGTTTTTAACTATTCAGTACGGCAAGGAGCAAATGTGTTGATCTATCGAACCTGACAGCCATATACACCTCATGAATGTTTTAAACTCAGCTTAAGCACTTTGCGACCAATGTGTAGTGCGTCACGTGAAATCTTAAATGTGTGAAAACTGTAAAATGCGTGGAACAAAACGCAACTTTTTTTGTCACCACCACATTAACTACGTGGACTGAACACAATTCAGTGACTGATGCTGTGACATGAGCATTCTGTGGCGGGTCAACTTTTGTGTGTAGACCTTTAACGGTGGAGAATCACAGTTGATGGTGTACAATAAATCATTTTGGGGATTCGTGATTTGTTTGAAAATTGAATCGATCCCGAGATCGTGGAACATTTTAAAGAGACGTTACACTTCGACTGGCCCTATCGATGTCTGGTCCGGTCAATAATTTGGCTGCAAAATTTGGTAAGAAAATGACCAGGATGTAATTAGTTCAAGTTTTTGGTGCAGCAGTCATAGTATTCAGGGACTAAAGTAACTTCGCGTGATCGGAGAAAAAGAATCCCTCCGTAGCGCAGGAGCATTTTGAGTGCTTTAGTGGCTTGACCTCGCAAGTTTTCTTTCAAAAGATGAAAGCAGTGACATTCTCGTCTCCAAGATAGCTTCTCTCCTTGTGTCTGTCTCCAGCAGTGATGTGACAAAGCAGCCAAACATTGATAACTCTTTCCACCACCACCATCCCCCCCCCTCCAAAAAAAAAGAATAAAGGGCTGAAAATCCCCCAAATGTAATTCTTTGTCCCTCTGCTCTGTCGTGCACCTGGCCTGGTCGTGCAATTTTGTCTAGACCCAATTGCACAGTTATCCGTGGAGTGCTGGAGCACAGGTTGGACAGATCAGAGACTCTCCACCATGACTACAACTTATTCTTCATGGTCATTACCTGGAACAGCGAGTTGAACACCTCGTATTTTCGACTGTCCTTCTCTAGCACGACTTGCCATCCCTCGATGTCTTGCGAGTAGCTGGAAATGTTGAGCAGGACGAAGATGTTGAAGTCTCTCGGCACCTTCTGGAAACCCACGGCCGACTCGGCTGTCGCATTTTCCTCCACGTAGAGAACCCACTTGCGCTCGAGATCCAGGGTGACGACGTCGTTCACCACAATCGTCTCGTTGCTCACCTCCGACAACACCGAGCCTAGGGACGCAGACATGCTGCCGAGCTGACAAGGAAGACACAGAGAAAAGGCTGTTAGACAGCACATGAAGGAGTAACCACCTCCAAGATGCCATCTTGGTAATCCAACCCTTTTCACTGCATCGCTGCTTTGTGCAGCTTGTATACGCGCACGTACGAGTGCTAATTGCGGCTCTGGCAGCGTCGGGATCCACACAAGCTTCCATTGTCAATGAATGTGACAGCTTGGAATTGGCGATAGTGATGGACGAAAGTATCTAACGTCCTGAGCTCGTGAGTGGCATGACTACAAGTCTGTCTCGGTTATGTGACCCGCCTCAGCAGTGCTGTCAGCTAGATATAAAAGGGAACTTTGACTTTGACGGGAATTCCAATTTTTCAAGCTGTCCTTTCATGGCAGTGACATGAGAACGTGATAGCGAATAATCGTAGCAGCGTCAGTATTCGTGATGTGCGAGGGTCGGTTCGGGTCAAACTTTATCGAGTCGAGTCAAACCCAAATCAACCATTTATTCTGTCGGATCGGGTCAGGCCAAGACCTTGTTCCAATGAGACCCTAGTAAAGTGGATCATAAGCAAAAGTTGTGAACAACCTTTGGAGTTAGGGATAAACTCGATAGCTCAAGTAACTTTGAAGCTTAAATCTATTAATATCCTTTTTCGCAAGGCAACCATGACCGACTCATCAGTTCGAACCTCTTTGATTTTTTTTTGTGTTTTCAAGCTAGGCTGATGGTCGAAGTTCGGCCATCGCTTTGACCTGGACCCTGAGGGCATTGATTTTTTGGCAGTCTTTCTGCTAAGCGGGAAAAAGGTTGAAAGTCATGCAAATCACTTCTTGTTGAAAATCGGGTGAGGGAAAACCCTGACCCGTCAAGACTTTTTGTCAACTCCAAAACCAAGCATGGAACGTCCATGTGCTGAGCAAACTGGACGCAAACGGAGTGAAAGAATGGAATTGTTGCGTACCAGATCCCGCCCCAGGTTTCGTGCTTCGGATTGCCGATCCCCTCCCCCCCCCCCCAAAAAAAAAGAAAAAATCCCACCTGGTTCCAGCCCTTGGTGGTCCCTACATCCCTAACACGCCGGCCCCAAGATGACTGACATACCTCTTTCTAGCGCCTCCCACTCCACGCAAGGACTTCAATAACCTCAGCAGAACCCTAATCTTGATGGCTGCACCTTGCGCAAACTGCTGTCTGGTACTTGTAACTGCCACATCCACCTAGACGAGATTAAGTGATTAAAAAGGAGTGTCTGTTTTTGTCTGCTTTTCTCTCTCTACCGCGGATCATCGAATTGATTGGCACTTGTTGTGACCCAATATTTCCACCAGAGTCCGTCCCATACGTGCAGTTTTGCACATACGTGTGTGTCGAGACCGAAGAGGCTTTGACCGCTGCTACTTGTCAAGTCGACCTTTAAGAGAAGCACTGGTGAGGAGACAGATGTTAAATGAATTCACACTCTCCAAGGCAAAATTTTTTTATATGAAGGAGAGAAAGTGACGTGGAGTCCGACTGGACCGACGCTGGCAAGCAAACTGTTGCGGAAGGAAAATATTCTCTCTCTATTCTCTCTCCCTCCTTCTCAATGTGACGTAGCTTGAAAGTGTGCTCGTCCCTCATGTCGTATGTAGGTCCTACGTGTGCTCTCACTCAAGGAATCTACCTTCAACCATCTGACTCGCATGGTCGAACAGTGGCAGTAGAGCTAATGGCGCAAAAACCGCATGCGCCCACTCAATAGTGCGTACACATTTTGAGGCATGGCTCTCCGGTACGCACTTGCTGCTGGCAAGCTATATCCTGCTACTGTCTGACTGGATCCCGAACACATGCGTGTGCCCTAACGCACACGCATTGTTGTCCGTGCAGCTGCTGGAAAGTTGCCGCCGGCTGTGTTTCGGCGGAGCATTCATGTTGAGGGAAAGAACATTGAGTGCTCCGCAGGTGCGTTAGGGTGATTCAGTCAGATTCTTTGGAATCCAATGAGAAGGCGTAACTGTCCAGATGGGAAAGGAACGACACTCCAGCATATCTTCCACGCACCATCAGAGTATCCCAACACTCAGCCTAACCCTAACTCGGCACCTCCTCGACTGGCACTTCTTGTTCTGGAATGTGTAGACTGTTCTTGAAACCTGGTACGTGCATATTCCCTTGAGCACAACACCAGCATATTCCTCATGTTTCGTTGCCTCGTCTAGAGACTGCAAGACCATTTCTTACCTCTCCCCCATCTCGTTCAACCTAATTTATTCCGACGCTTAAAGAAGAGAGGGATGACATAAATCATAGGAGCAAGTAGTGCAACTGGAAAGAGGAGGATGACTTCAGTGGACAGTGTCCTACATCTACTGCGGCGTGCGGGTCGAACAGTGTTTTTTGCGCTCTTCGAGGCTGTCCGTGAGGATGAGGGATTATGCCTGTTTATTATTACGGGCCGAAAACAACGCGAGGGCGACAAAAGGAGCAAAACTCATATAAAAATAACGCGCTCTATATAATAACTATTTGCGTGGTTATGCGTGTTGTTTTGTTACGACTATGTACGTATAATGTGGTGAGACAGGATGCATTATGCATCACTGGAATGCTTCGTTTCATCATAATTGCGACTGAAGAAGTCAAAGTCCCGCTTGAGATCACTCTCGGTGATGAAGTGCAAGTGTCGACTGTTGCTGGGGTCGGAGCCAACGCCCCAGTGTTGTTGTTGTTGTACCTGCTGCTGATGCTGTTGTTGCTGCTGAAGTCTGGCACTGGTATGGAGTGGGTGAGGAGCCACGCCCATCTTAGGATCGTGGGTGGGGCTCCAGTCAGTTACATAAGCTGAAGTCTCGAACGGAGACGGTGAGAATCTGACGCGTCCAGCTGATGCGGAGACAAATCCGGAGTCCTTGGCCAAAGGGTCCTGGGGGGATCCACCGCTGTTGGTCGGGGTGCCATCGCCAGAGGAAGACCAACCACCACCACCACCACCACCACCGCCGCCGCCGCCGCCGCCGCCGCCGGATCGCTGATGCTGCTGATAGTTTTGTTGGTTCCCGTACGAGGAGGTCTTCTTGAGCGACGATCTCATGGGCGTCCGAGGGGTTACTGGTAACTCTAGTGTTTGCGGCCTCTCCATCTCCGCAGGAACCAATTTTTGGTTGTACGATCCTTGACGCGAAAGTTTTCGGTGTTGTTGCTGTTGTTGTTGCTGCTGTTGCTGTTGCTGCTGAGAAGGATGTGGTGGCGGCGGCGGAGACGACTGCTCCGGGTTCGACATCTGTCGCTGCGAGTGATGGTAGGCGTAAGCTGAGCGCGGCTGGACAAGACGCGGCTGTTGGTGTCGGTCGGAAGATCTGGAACAGATCGAAGAGAAAAAGGCGGCTCAAGAGACGTGGAAAAGTTCATATAAAGTACAAAAGAAACGTCATGGGCGTCGGGCTCACCTGGAAGAGTCGTAAATGGAACCACTGCCATGTATTCGTTGGGGACCTTCAGCGCGGCTGACCTTGTCCGTCGGGTACTCCAGTGACGACGAAGAGGAGGGACCCGACTCGGGATCCTCCACCCTGAGGCGTTGGAGGGGAAGGGAGAAAATGACGACAACGTTAGTTTTAGCGCTGTTTTTCAAAGATCACGCAACTTTTTTGGATCCATTGGAAGAAAAGTTTGGTCTTGCACGAGAAAGCTCTTTTCTGCATACGCAAAGTTAGTCCTCCAGCATCCGTTTTCCATTTGTAGGGTGCTCAAAACCCCGAGCCCACAGAAAGACGTGAATGCCCAATACCCTTTCTGCCATTGCTGAGACAAACGGGCGCAAAACGAATGGCAACGGACTTTCACAACAGGCCTCTTGCTGCAGACGGTGGTCCTGTCCACGTTCAGGGTGCACATAAGGCAGGAGACGATATCGACACCGCCAACCCTGGTGGGTGTGGAGACAGGTGCCCGTCAGCAGCGAGAAAGAGCCTTCGCACTGTGTTCTGCACTTGCTTTTCCTCAGAGTTGAACTAAATGTTACTGCAAAAGCAGCAGCCACCAGCAGAATTCCAAGTGACGTCCGTGCCCCCTTCGCCAACTTAAGGCAGCATTAAATCTTTCCCACACAAAAGTTTGTTTCAAAGTGCGACCCACTCACCCAAAATTTTTCTGCGATTGAGGTTGATGGGAAGAGGACGAAGAGGAAGACGCTGAGTGAAACATCTGATCTTTGTAAAACTTGACACTCCTGGAGCCGCCAAATCCTCCGTCCGGGTGATCTGGGCTCAGAGTAAAGAGAGGACGGTCTAAACCCGGACCGGTGGCGACCGGTGGAGGAGGACCAATCACCTAGTGAGAGAGGAGAAGAAGAAGTGACTTCCTGGTCAGATGGGGGGGCAGTTTTTAGGCACTCGCACAATCATCTCATGGATGGGGGAATACCATGTGACATCTGACAGCACGCATGTGGCATCCTTCCACCTATGAACCCGACGTGACACCCGGAAGGTGTCGGGCGCTGTCGGTGTGTGCATGCCCGACAAGACGGCGGTGGCGGGCATGGGATGGCAGACAGAGATCAACGTTTCTCAGTTGATATTTCAAAGATTAAAAGGGAAGAAGATCTCGGCGTAATTGGGTCGTATGGGCAAAGTATCGAAATTGGCTCGCTGTCTTGCTTTGATCGCTGACATGTGACGAAAGCTTTCTAACGACGCGAAATGAGGCAGTATATTTAGTACACCCAATTTTCCTCAAGTGTTTGTATCTTTGTGCCATCAGATAAATCTGCCAGTCCCAGTGGCAGCAGGAGACCACCCCAAGCATCCTGTTTTCACCACCATCCTTGACTGCAGGAATGGTCTATGTTCTGACCTGTATTTACTGGAGAGAAGAAGCACCAAAGAAAATAAAGGAGGGAGAAGGTGAACGAAGCCGTTGAACTGAGGCGAAATGTCAGCTGTCGTGGTGGTCCATCAAAACATAGAACATATTGTGGTCTCCACAACGAGCGGAGCAGGTGCAGACCTTGGCTCAAGCAGTGATGTCAGCTGTTGTGGTGGCCCTACTTCAGAATTTTGTATGCAACATAGAGTACAGCAATCCCTTAAAAAAAGTGAAAT
>JAAUXU010143048.1_pt1 | contig 18350 bp, 21 predicted proteins | sample 7278151 | NCBI WGS metagenome assembly JAAUXU01 (sample SAMN14350113, study PRJNA611818) | marine sediment metagenome | isolation source: surface marine sediment (1.8m) | place: French Polynesia: Moorea | collected 2018-08 | reverse complement strand
CGAAAGTGTACTTAGCTCGAGACAGAGCGTTTTGTCCTGGTCACTTTTCGTAAATTTCAATCCATTAGGACAAGCCTGACTTGGACTACTGATGTGAGTACTACTACAGATTTTACACGAGCTTTGAACAGCGCGGTCCTGTCGCCTTCCCTTCCTTGAGCCATATAACAACTACCAAATAAAGGTCTTTATTTTGTTGCTTAAATCAGAAGAAGAGGGGCAGAGGTAGTGTTCTGAAGCAACACAGAACAGTAGCATCCGACAAATGTACTTCAAATGGCATTTATTAAGTTTGTGACTTCGGAGCTTTTTCTACCCCTTCCAAGGTTATAGTTGAAAGCCAAGAAATTGCAAGATTAGTCCCAATCAGCCCCATCACTGACATTGCTGACTTGGTTCAGACAGTGTTGCGTCAAAGTCTGAGTGATCCCTGCTCGGGTTAGGTTGGCTTCAGAAGTCAGTGTGACAACTTACAGCAACAGACTTTTTCCAAGTTGCGCCAGACATTTCTTGACACTTTCAGACGGTCCCACGAACAATGAGAACGAGCTTGCTTTGACACGTGATGGGTCCAGAACTCCTTCTCTCTCAATCTTTCTACGGTGGCGGTTGAGCTGGGTGGAAATGCTCAATCAAGGCCCTGAGGGATGAAAGTAAAAAAAACCACAGCATACAAACACTCACGGGTGCAAGCACGATATCTTAGTCTAAAGTTCCAGACCAAGATGAAGTCCAAATCATGTGGTATTTTCAGTCTGCTGGATTCTCACGTTGTTGTAAGACAGATGGACCGTCAGAAACTTTTCCCCATCAACTTTGTAAATGAGAAAGTAGAGAGGGGGAACAATTTTCACTGCAGGGTGGTGTTCCGACCAAAAAAAAAAAAAAGAAAAATCGGATTTTGAAAAAAAAAATCGTCGACATTCGAACTCGAATTATGGCTAAACGTCGAATTTCGAGTTCGAGTTCTCTGCAGGCGCGAAAAGTCATAAAAAGGGCTTGACTTTGGATGGAAGACGTTATCACTTCATTTGTTGTAGGCTTTGTTTTCCAAACAGTGCTTTAACCACTGAGCGTTCAAATGAGCTGTTGCACTAACACGTATGAAAGAACTCTGAACGAAAATGCATAAAAACTTCGAGTGGGCATCTTAGCTACACACTTCGTGGTCATATCGTTATTTATTTTTCGACTTTTGACCCAGCCGAGTTGACCTGTCCCAGGCCTTCAATCAGGCCTAAGGCCCAAGACAGGCAAACCGGTGCCGAAAACAAGGGAAGTATAGTGCACATTACGGCTGTGTATTTGCAATTTAACGTGAGGTTTTGCTGGTAGCTTCTCCACTTCTCCTCTTGCTCGTTCTGTATTTCCATGCTTTGCTCTCGGACGGACTCGTGACATTTACTATACCACGAGTAAGTAACACTAAAATAATACAGCCTGGCAATCCCGGGGAAGCAAAGAAGGAGAGTCCTTTGTCTCCTGATCTGATAGCTATTGATCAGTAGCTTCTGCCCAGCTATTCCCAATTGACTTAGCTACCGATGACCACAGACATGACACAGACATGAAGTGTTACGTATGCAAATTCTATGCCAGTGTCTGCTGACCAAGTTCGGTGCCGATTGGTGCAATGGTTGGAGCGCCAACCTCATGACAGACAAACTCACAGTCACAGACGTCCATCCAGACCTCGCGCTTCAAATGCGTATAGATAGATATGCAGTCCTTGCCGTACGTAATTGCATTAAGCATGACATCACCTCCATCGCTGTACTGAAGCGTGTTGAGGTGGAATTTTGATGTGGAACATATAGATATGATACTTGGGCACAATGTTGAGTGCAGAGGTGCAACTTCAAGGCTGGTGCTACAGTGCTCAAAAGGAAGACAACTAGAGAGGGATGCCAAAGGATAAAAATTTGACATTTTCGGAGGGTAAATGTGGACGAAATCGCCTGAAAATTTCAAGTAAGATTCCTGACCCCCAGGCTCCCTAATTCCACGCGCAGTCCAGATCGCTATCAGCAGTAGCCAGTGATGCAGACCAGATCAGTGTTGAGGTCATGATATCTCGACTGTCATCGATAAATTATGTTTACATGTCAAAGTGTCACCCTGTCGCTCTCTTTTCGTAGCTTCACTGAACCCAGCAATCTCTCAACCCGGACACGTTTTTTTTGCATATTTGCACATGAGGCTAGAGAGCCTAAAGAGTGAAACCCCCTGGAAATGGGGGGCACTGAAGAAGAAATGAAGGACAAAATAAGGTCAAGGATACATCAGATGACGCAGGTCAACCAGAGGAAAAGTAAGCCTACGTACAGTGATGCAATTTGACATTTGTACTCAGGCAAGTTCAAAACTCATCAAGTTTCACTCTTCAAATGGGACGCATTTAACCTGAGGTGTAAAGGGATCACTTTGAGGTACTCTGGATATAATGTGTATTAAAGGACGAAGATCAGTCTACAATCGAGTCGGTGGTTCATCAATGCGCTTAGAATACAAAGCAAAATATGCAGAGACCGATTTCCCCTTGTGTTTAAGCTCCTGTTCTCCTTAAACACACGCGTCAAATGTTTTGTGGCAAGTCTGAAAGACGAAAAATCTTCAAAAAAAGAAAGTGCGATGAAAAAATCTGAAGCTCTTCCAAAAATTTGGCCGAACTTCGAGTTGGAGTTTTTTCTTCTCGGAGCGCCAACTCCAACTGCTGCGTGACTTCTCTTTTCTCCTGCTCGAAAAAAAGTCTCTTCAAGTCAGAAGATTGAGTGGGGCACAAATTATAATGGCCGCAAAAGCTGTTGCTTCATCATTGTGCTATCTCATTGGGCCGTCAGAAGGCGCACGGACTGCTGAACACGGACTGAGCCTGCAGAAGCTGAGCTCCTCTAAGAACAATTAGCTTTGCCGGATCGAAAAGGGGCTGAATGGGCTGTCGAAGTGAAGCACAAGAATGAACTTTTGCTTGGACTCTCCTAGTTATTTCGTAATAATTACGATTGGCACTGCAATGGAACGTATTGAGGCAACCTACACATCCGCTGTCATGGGGGCTCACAAGCGACAAATGGATGCAAAGTGGCATTTCCAGTGAGTGCTCCGCCTGCTCATACCTTATACCTATTGTGTGTGTCAAAAATAACCAGACTAAGATATGGTGAATCTCTTCTTATTCATGCGAATAGTGGAAATACTCAACTGAGTGATAAATTATCTCTCCGTCGGCCAATTCTGCCCCTGTTCCTTCCTGCCCACCACATCACGGTCTACGTAGAACTCTGAATGAACACAGTCTTTGCTGCGCACGCAAAAATAAATGAAATGTGTTATATCCTTGAGCTCTGACCAGTGAGAATGAGCCGACTGAGGGAGACACCAAAAGTAAGTGATAGAATCAAAATTCTTCCAAAAAATCGTCCAATTTTATTACACACCAACGGCCCAAGCCCCAGTCCATACCTTTCATCTTTTGAAAGTTACTAGCGGACCCGACCTACTTCACTGAGTGGAAGACATTTGGTTCTGCCTCACATTTTTTGTGATGTGTATGTTTCCATTGGCAACAGCTGCACCAACAGCTGACTGACCAGGCTGCTAATGCACTCGGATTCCCCAGTTAAACCGAATACTACAGAGTCCTCCGGAGTCCCAGGAGGGCAGACATCCCTGAAACACATAATGGGCTCCTGTCTCTGCTCTGTGATACAACTGAGAGAATTGGAGAAAGTGCAATCACACCATGCAATAACGTAATCGCGGGCCCACTGAGTTCATTCATGCATGTGCATTGTGCTGCATAAAGAGTACATACGACAGCCTGAATTCACACTTCCAAAAATGCTGTCTCATAAAAGAGTCTTCGATGGTGCTGAAATTTTAGTTGCCAGTAGTAGGCGGTGTCCAGTATTGGCACCTAAAATTTCAGCTCAATCGGAGACACTTTCACAATATAGCATTTTTGGAGTTTGTCATTTACTGTTGCCTCTCTCTCTCCTTATCCTTGCCGTAAGTAATTGCGTTAGTTACTTTCACAAATATTCAGCAACGTTGATTATAACTTGCAAAACAAAGTATTCACTGAGAATGCTCTCAACAGCCAAAATTTGAAACTGGTGTGACCCATGCTGCTTACTGCGTTCAATATTCCATAGCTAATTCAGCCTCAGCAAAATTAAGGAATATTCATATTTACCCTGCTACTTTTTTGGAATATTCATATTTATCCGGCTAGTTTTTTGGAATATTCATATTCACGTAAACACAAAAAATGTAGCAGCTTCGACAACTCTAACACAGGGTAGCATCTCCTTCACATTGTCCTGCTTCAGGAAACCTTGCAACTTCTCCACCCACACTAAATCTTCCTTGCTTACATCTGGTGCCTTCACATTCTATGACATTGCTGAGTGCTTTTCCATTGTATGTGGAAATCAAGACTCAAGGCCACAAGGCTTCAGGCAGTCCAGATCTTTGCAGTAGAGATCATCCTCAGAAGTATCGAGAGGACGAAGCCGAGATTTGTCGACTGTCGTCGATGCGTTTTGTTTACAGGTCAAACTCTCACCCTCTCGAACCCTGTCACGCCTTTTTCGTCACCTCACGGAATCTAGCAACCTTTTGGCCTGGATGATAAGGTTTCGAAGGGTTGCGCATGGCGCCGGAGGACCCGGAGAGTGAAACCGTGCGGAAATGATGGGCCAGGGGGCTGGGACTGTTCCATGAAAATTTCAGTCCAATTCATTAACGTCACCTCCTGAAAAAAGCTGAATTTCCAGCCTTTTTGGCATGCTGTCCTGCCCAGTTTGTCTCGTTTTGAGCACTGTTGCATCTAAATGGGCATCCCTGACACTGAATGTCTGCACTCAACATTGTACCTGAGTATCATATCTACATGTTCCACCTCAAAATTCCATCTCAAAATGTCCCAGTGTAGCGCATGAGGTGTAGTCATGCCTATGGCTAATCTTTACGCCAAGGACTGTATATTGCAGCGGCTTTCGCGCGTTTTTCTCCTGGTATTTACATGCAATGACCTTGAGCGACTCATAGTGGCCCCAAAATGTCCATTTTTTATCTCTACAAGTAAGTTGTTAAATAGTGTCCTTTGAGCTAAGCAACGAAGCAAGGAGTGAAAAAATCAAAGTGCGTATCAGCAAAATGACTTCCTCCAGCAGTGACTCATCATCCTAAGCAAGCTCTGAATTTCTTTGCCATCAAAGGAGCCAACTGTGGTGTCGCAGTTTGCTCCAACGTTTCCTCAATTTTTGCAAGAATTTCACCGGTGTTCGCCCTGTCACAAAACAAGACACCATCAGTCGTCTTCTACCAATATGAAATGTTGGTGTTTTGTCCCGTAGAAGTTCTTGTTCCTCTGTATTTGTTTCTACCGTGACTTATACATCAGTCATCACCGAACCTTAGTATTGGCGGGGATTGCGGGAACGTCAGTATAGAATTCCGACACAGCTAAGTCTAGACAGTGAAGTGAAAGTAGGTCACGGTGTCAAAACAGCTCGGGAGAGGTGTCGACACGACCCTGGTGGTGATGACGACGCACGACAGCCGACAACGAAAGGCCCGCCCGCGCTGCATCGCTGCACCTTTTGCAGGGGACTACGCGGAAGACACGTGGATGCAGTCACTGCTTCGGTGGTCAATTGTCAACGTGAGTCTCAAATGCTATCTACCTGAGCGAAAAAGTCAAAGACCATCTGAAGTCCTGAATAATGGAACAACAAATGTGTCATCGATTTTCATTGCGAGCGGCAATCTGAGTTGGTTGAAGTAGACTAATAACACCATAGATTGGTAGAAAGAGCCCAAAGTAATTGTAGAACATGACAAAGATGTCACAAGATCACTAAGGAGAGCTAAATCACTTAAATTGGGAACGGACTTCGTCCAGCACGCCGGTAAAGATCTAGAGAGACTGACGGTTAGTAATGATAGTTGTTACACGCTGAGCAGAGAAATGACGGGAACACCAGGGATTTCGCTTTAAATTTGTTTACTTAAAGCATAATTGCAAAACATTTGGTAGAATCAAAAGCTTAACTTAGCTGCTTTCATTTCATGGGCAATAACTGCATTTGTTGAAAGTTTGAGTTTTAAGCTCATATGCCTCATGTCACCACCTAACATTTGAGCTATGCCGGATGTAGTTTGACTACGTAGCATTCATGAAATCACAAATTCAGCAGTCACAACACACACAGCCTTGGACTACTCGAAATGAGTTAGGTTGGAGGACGAGGTAAGCAAGAAGTTACACTCGAGGGTGTCGTTGAGAAGACACGGGACTCCACCATAGACACGACCTACGTGATCGAGACGAGGCCGTTTCCCCAACAGTGGATATGATGTGCTCGGATATAAGTGAAGTATGCATCAAAAGGTCATGGCAACTCCAAACATGACGGCACGCATCTTCCACCGTTACGCGCTTCGACCATGTCAGCAATCGTGCCCAAATTTCCTACCTTCTGTTGGGATGCTGTTGGCTTGCCCGCCGTTGACGTGGCTGTCGATGTCGTCACCCAGACTCTGGTAGCTGATGCCGCGGGGATTGCTCAGAGGCACACTCTCGGTGGACATCTCAGGCACTTTTTTTATTCCTAGCTCACCTTTATTTGACTACTGGCTCATCTCGTACAAGACAGCGAGCTGTGGCGATCTCTGTGGTAGCCTGATGTTGCTTCCGTAAAAGGTGACTCTTCAATTACAAGCACCTGTCTGGGTAAACTTACAGTGTGATCCACAGTTTTTTTAAGTGTCTGATCCCACTTAATTCAATCTTGGCAACGGGGACAGGGTCAAGTGATAGAATGGCCCAACAGAAATGAACGAATAAACGTTGGACAAGCGCACAATCACCAGGTTGTGAAGCCCACTGACCTCAAACCCCGTGGACAACGACGAAAGGACAATGTGTGCGGCCAACAGGAGTTGCCGCGACAGCTTTCAGAATTTCATTCTAGCATCGCACATTTTCCGGGACGTCGGTCGTGGATCACTCTGTACGTGGAAAGTAACAGTGCCAGGGCTGGGACTAAAAAGTTGACCCCCAGATGGTAACACTGCACTGCAATTCTTCAGAGCTGTAGCAACACACGAAATTACTGAGGCACGGCGTCGTTCGTCTCAGCGATGTCTTTGAGACCCTTACACGAGATGTCACTCAAAGGTGTAACTACACTTGCATGCTCTCTGTTTGAACAGACATCTGGTGGGAGGAGGGACAGAATACTTACTAAGGGCATCAACAGATGTGTGCGGCCGGCCTATGACTGAGTGCTCTCTCAACTAATGCACGGTGTGAATCACAAGAAGTGCAACTTGAGCCAGCCAGCTTTGCGAGCCTGCGAATGTGGTGGCTTCGGCCTATTAGAATTGTAAATGTCATTGCTCGCAAATGACTGAGCGAAGGTGTTGAGAAAGCGGTAACGCTTCGATTTAACGAAATCTGGAGTTTACAATAAGACCTCCATTGAAAGTGACATCGCTGCTTACGCTTTTGTTTGCTAAGACGAATCAGTAAAGATTCGAAGGTGCTTCAAAACTGTAGCAAGCCTCACTTTAAGCAAAGAGATGAGGTGGTCATGCTGTAAATCGAAGTACAGTCAAGTCCGCCGGCAGGAACATAACATAGCGATACCTAGAGTGGAAGAGCTAGGCAGATGCGGCCGGATTTGTTCGACTGCCCAGGCAAAATATTTGGGCAGCGAGTGACAGCAGCAATGAAGCCTTCAAAGCAGCTGAAAGGAGGGGGTAAAACCACAGGAGAAATTGATGTAACCAGGTTAAACTTCTTTGAAGAAGAAGCTGCTCAGCTGGAGGGAGGACAACAAATAGACGTGAAACCATCCATAAAAGTGCCATTTGTGCCCAGCATCCGGGGCCCAACGTATTAATTTTGTGAGTAACCCATCACATACTACTGCACACTGAAAGTAATGTTATCAGATCAGTATTATGCTTGTTGGACATCAGCTACGTCAAGAGCAGCCGCCAGTTGGGCAGAAAGTTCAAGGGTAATTGCACATTTTGGGTCAAATGAGATCAGATTACAAAAAATGTTATTCCATGTTCAAAGCAATACTAGTACAAAAGTATGACCTCAAATGTCACGTAATACTCTGACAGTATTACAAGTAATGTATCATGTAAGACCCTGCTTGCAACCATTTGAGCATTTTTGGGTGTGAGGGACACTTCACTCCACCCTTGAGCATCGGAGACCAGACACCTGAGAGACTTTTCAACCATCTCAAAGAAAACACTTTAACGTTCATAAGTGAAAAAGTACTTTTAACAAAAGTTGTTTGTTGAGGACCCTCATCATTATAAAATTTCATTTTGAAGCCATTTCTTCAAAATGGCTTCCATTGAAGCCAAGTTAAATGCAGGTCACATTCAATGTCCCTCATCAAACCAACAGTCATCATGAACAACAAAGATGATTCTGACAAGCGCCAGGACAAAGACATCCTCCTTTTCCTCCAGATGCAATCAACAAGTCTTTCCCAGCTGCAAGAGGTCATTCTCAGTTACAACATTTGAAAGCTCCAATTGAAATTGGAATGTCTGGGCTGCATTGCTGTCCTCTACAGCAGTCCAGTGGACCCACCAAGCTTCCCCCACCTCCGGCTTGTTTAACTGGAGCAACGTGGTAGCCTTCTGGTACCATCCCAAAGAGCAGTAAGACTTATCAAAGTTTGTGTTAAAGCATTCCACCAAATTGTTACCAATGGTGACAGTTTGCACACTGAAGGGCATCCCAGGAACCACAAAAACAGAGAAGATTTGATTGTTACAAATGAGCGACATCTTCTTCAGAAACTTCTCCGAGTTGTTTCACAAACTGACATTACTTTTCATGTTCTGAAGAAGTGCCATGACTTCGAAGCAACAAGAGAAGATTCCAATCCACATTCTGCAAAAAAGCATTCTATAAAAAAGCAGTTGGTACCTGTTGTTAACTATGAGACTTCTTACACATGGATTACACAGAAGTCGTCCAGTGAATGAATGTTGGAAAATGACAAAAATTAACAAAAACAATACTTTTTGCATCGTTGTAACGTGTATTATAGAGCTCCAGAATTGGTATTCTTTCCTTCTATCTTTTGCCCCCTTTCGTACCGCACGCATTGCGCACGCTGCTCTCTTTTCGGCTTCAATGAAGTCGCTCAGCAGCCTACCTAGGGAAGTAATTCAACACATCACTGTTGTCGACTCAATGGAGCCAAAAAAAAACAGCAACAGCAGAATTGTCATGAACAATAAAAGTGAGATATGTTGCACACGAAGTCATTTTTGCAGCGCGAATTGTTGCATGTTTTGACCAGGTCAGACGACCAGCAAGGCACTAAAGTTGCAGTTTCTCAATGAATCTTGACCTACGACGTTGAGCATGCCCTTCACACAAAATCCTCATGAAACTTCAGCGTTGTCTGTCACAGTTTCCACACCACTGTCCCATTGATGTAGCTGTGTGTATGTATCATGTATTCACTCTTTTACTAGTGGTTCTTTGTTTTTTTTATCTTGCCAACTTGAATTAACTGCTTATCACACGCCAAATTCAATACCAGCCAGCCCAAAACCCCGAAAAAGTGCTGATAAGACAAGGAAAACTGCTAAAAAAAAAAAGAAACAGAAGCAGATCATTGCTGCTAATACTGCTTCGCCTCATTCGTGCGAAAAAACCGAAACCGAATCGAAACCGTCTCATCTCTAGTGGTGACCCCGATAAGGGTCCCTATATTGATCTGCTGAAGAAGTGCATATCAAAAACGATCAGGTCAAAATGGTTTTTTTCATAATGTGGTCCCGAAATCTTCAAACTCATGTCTGAAGTTATCCCTAGTCAGTTGCCCCATGAAACTGTGTTGAGTGACAAAATTTCAGCTCACCAAACTGACTCCGTCGTGAACTATTGTTAAAAAATGCATCTGCGGATCAAATGCGAACGCACTGTAGTTGATTTTTGAATGATTTAGGGCCAACAGGAACAGGAGAGGTGTGGAGAAAACGGTTGCCTTATCATCAGATGATATGATCTTTACTGTAGGTGAAGGCAGCCTCACATCCGTACAAGACTGCCTCATCATCTCCAAGACTGGCCTTGACTGCTCTGTCAGAATTGCTGAAAAAAACAGGAAACCAGAAAAAGGCGAGTCCTGACAGTTCGACTCATTTCTCTTCGTCTCAGCCACTTTCGGTTCAGGATGATTCGTCTCAACCAAGATTTCCTCACTTTCATGCCAACTTATTTGTCTCAGCTTGGTTTGTCTCACCAACAATTGGTTCGTCTCAACTTCAGTTGCCAGCAAGAGTGAGAGTAAGACCATTGAGAGTGAGAATGCTGAGAGCAAAAGTGAGAGTAAGAGCCCCAGGGTTCTGGCAAAAGTCCATGCTGGGCATCTTTGAATCCTGTCTGATCCTTCAAGCCTCCTGTATCAACTACCAAGTGCCACCGATTACATCATGGAGTTCATTCCCACAAAATGGGGAAAGCCCAGTCCCATTCTTGATGGCTACTGGAAAACCAATACTGGACTACAAGTATAGGGAAGCAATGGAGGTGTTCTCAGCGGCCTCATTGCTTCGCTGCGATGTGGACAGCAGAGGACCACGCAGAAGTTGTTCAGGGACCAACTGAACATTGCCATCTCTCGGACTGGCGAGCCATGAAGGCTCTTCAGGTAGTAGATAGACTGAAGGAAGATGCTTTTGTGAACAGATCATTGAGCATCATTGACGCAATGCATGTTGTGAAACAAATCATGTCATCAGACAAACTGCACTGAGACAGATCCCCTTGAGACGCACTATGGTGAGACGAAAGAGGCTAAGACAAACTGTCGGCGAATCCAGAAAAGGTCACGATGTTTATGCCATGGCATAAGCATTGACAGGCTATATCATATGGACTTTATTGCGCACGTCTTTCACAATCAAATATAATGGGATAAAGGAGTTGTAATAAAACTGGGTTGAATGTTCTTCATACAACAGGTCTGTCAAGATGTTCTACCGCACATTCCTATGCCAAAGCATGCAGAAGACAGCTGTTCTCTTTCTTCCGATCACTCATTGAAAGTGTTATTTATGTCCTTAGGTCTTTCATGACAAGGGCTCCTCTGAGCGGTATCCACCTGGCAAGCCGGTCCCGTGCCCATCCAATAGGTTGAAGTCGAAGGATTCATATGACTTCAATCGTAGTCTGGTCCGGGGTGTCTAGGCTACATAAAAGACGCAGGTCTTACTTACGGAACTTTTCAAGATGTCAAAAGGGTAGGAATGCGTACTGTAATATACTTACACATGGTGCAAAACTGTGCCAGGGTAGATGCTCCTTTAGTCGTCCAAAGGCCATGGAGACGCTGGACTTGAGGTTGTAGCATCAGTGGAGGATCCGTCTTCTCCTCCACCGCCATGGTGACCCCACCCAGACCGACGTCTCTTGACCACTACATTCCTCAAGATTCGGGTCAAGCCAAGATTATCCTCATTGGCCATTTTCTCTACGTTTTTCGGAGTGCTCCGGAGACTGCGCTTCTGGCTCTCCAGCTCAGAGTCAGTGACCTTAAACACCCTGTGTCGTTTTTTGAGGAATGCCTTGAAGCTCCTCTTCGGGCTAAGTTGATCCAGAGCTTGGTCTGTCACGGCTTCAGGCCATTTCTTGTGCGGCAGTGGCGGGGGCGGCAGTGGCGGAGGAGTTGGAATAGTGATCATGGACATGGATATGGACAAAGATGTGCAGGCAGACGCGATTCAGTACCAGGAACCCCTATTACATGACCCCTTGACAACCCTGAGTAAGTATCGCGGAGCACCCATTTCATCCCCCACCACTTCTGGTCCCCACCACTTAAGTGGTGGGGACAAGATGAAGTATGGCCCCTGGCCGACTTTTTTTTCATTTTATGGCTCATACAAAAAATCAACCATTTATTACTTTTTTTAGCCCCAAGTAACCGGCGAAAATTTCCAGGCCATGCTGTACAGAAAGCTATCCGATGTATTGACATTGCCACCAACATCGAATATTTGTAAACCACCGACATTGACCGGAGGAAACATTGATGTCAATGTTCAGATATGCAAAGTGTCTTCCTGTGCAGCCCGTCTTGAAAAGTAAAGTAAACAAAGCCGGGGGAAGTGAAAATCATGTCCCACTCCTGCCACCCCTCCTACTCCGGCACCACCTTCCACTCCATCCAGGTGTACGATGCCCCAAGAATATGAGAAAACTTGACAATCTGCTCTAAACACTGCACTCTGTGAAGTTTTGTAGAGTATTTCATTCTGCAGATAAACGTCAAACTTTGACACCGACACTGAGTGGTTCACCTAACACAGTGCACGACAGCATTGAGAGTGAAAAAATAATGACACATGTTAGCATTTGAACATGCACTAGGAGGGCTTAAAATGCCCAAAGTCCAGGACTGGTGGTGTTGCACAATTCATGTGGACTGTTATTCACCTTCAGAGATAGTCATATCTGACACTGAGGATGAATATTCGTCATCAATGTCACAATCCTCCTCCTGCAGGTTGTGGATTGCCTCAGTATGTTCATCATGAAAAACCGTACGAATGATTTCTGTTATGTTTCTGCTTGACCCCCCCCCCCTTTGTTTTGATGGCTTCTTGTCTCCATAACCGGGGTGGATGATGACTGGTTCACAATAGTTGAAATGTTTGGTGGGATATAAAAATGCTTTGTTGCCTGGTGCTCGACAACATTCATCAATGGTAAAGGCATGGCTGCTTCATCTCCTTTAAAATAAAATCTCTTTTCACCCTCAATGCTGTCGCCGACTGTAAACACTCAACCAATTTGTCAATGTTTTCCCAACATCGCACAGTCTTAAATGATAGTAATGATCTTAAGTTCCTCACAAGGAGAACGTTGTGGAATAGCAAGGCTGTGAAAAATACCTCACGAAGTGGAAAGAAAGTTGAAGCAAGTAAGAGTTGCACCCCTACCCCCAACTAAATCCGTCTGCTTGCACATGTATGGACATGGAGTGCTTGAACACAGGTGTGCTCCTCTCCTGACTTTCCAGGTAGGTGGAGAGGAGGTCGAGTTCACTTTTGGCCACATTATTTGTCGTCTGCGTTTTAGCAGTTTCTTCCATCTTCCTGACGCACCTGTGCAGGGCCTCCGCACTGGGCCTGGTCTGGGCCTTAACGGACCAGCAGGTGGCTATGAGGTCGCACACGCCCGGAACCTTCAGGTCAAACTCTGTCCTTAGCTCTGGGGGTTGCTGGGAATCAATACGCTGGAACACCTGTTCCACAGTAAGGCCGTCGTAGGGCTTCTGTCCGCTCAGCACTTCCCAAAGCACCATGCCCATGCTGTAGATATCAGTGGCTAATCCGACCTCGAGGTCGTTCCGACGACTGACTGCAGCCATCTCAGGACTCATCCAGGCTGGAGAACCTCTGGGTCTGTCCAAGTTTAAGACAGATTGCTTGTGGTCCAAGCACTCTGCAAACCCGAAGTCGCACAGTCGTGCTTGCCTCTGGCTGGAGTCCAGTAGCACATTACTCGACTTGATGTCCAGATGCTGAAAGACAAAGTTGACAAACGACAGGGTGTCCATAAGAATTTGACCCAGTCAAGCCAAAAGTGCCATTTTGAGCAATCTGGTCAGATGCCTGTCTAGATAAAACTTCGTGACGTTATTTCTGAGCTAACCTGTAAAGTTGGCGGATTAAAAGCAGTGATTCCGAGTTTATGAGGAGAGAATTTTTGACTCTTGCATGTATGTGTCACGCCACAAAAGGGAGAGGGGGGGGGGTACAAGTTGTCCTTCAGCTCCGTCCCCAAGAACTTTTGATTCTGCTTCAACTTCCAGCTCTACCCAGATATAGATTCGTCACTAACAGGATCGTAAGTCTTACTATAATGGGTCGTTTCAAGTTGTGCAAGTAGACGACTGCCAGGCAGAGGCCGCCGAACATCTTCAGCATCAACTCGGGGTCCATGGACCCTCCCACCACGCACAAGTGATCTGCCAGAGAGCCGCCCTCTTCCAGCGCCAGGATCAGACTGACGTTGTTGGTAGGGGTTTCTTTTGTCTTGCAGGTGGCCACAAGCTGCACGATGTTCGGGTGTCGAAGCTGGAGGAGTAGCAAACACTCCTTCTCCATCAGAGTCTGGTACTGTGTGGAGAAAGAAGAATAGAAGCCTTCAGAGGTAGTTTTTGACCACTACTTTGTGGTCCAACTTTTTAAAGTTTGTTGTGAACAGTCTTGGTTTTGGTGAGATCTTGAAAGCTAGATCAGACCATGTCCTTGAGGACACGCTGTGACCACCCAAGTTTGGGCCTTGAGGTCGCTAAATATAAATGCACGACATTCTTCCACAAAAAACATCGTACTCCTTTTACCAGTTGCGCCTCTTGTACTCTACACTTTTACGAAACTTTGTCTCAAGAGTAACAATCTGAAAATGATGACGTTTATACCTCCTCCTTAAACTCCTTGATCGCCACCTTGGTCTGGTGAAAGAAGCCTCTGTAAACATTGGCAAAGGTGCCTTTTCCGATCAGTGTTGTCTGGTCCCGATGCAGTTCGAGGTGTTCAGGGTCAACTAGGCAGTAGCTGAATCGCTCACGTGAGCTGTTAGCAGAGCTAAGATAAATCAGGGAGGGTCAGTGGAAAGAAGATATTGTTTTGGTAGACGTCTGCCGTACCTGTGACACACATCGGGAATACCGGGCAACTGCTTCGATTCCTCTTTTTCTTCTTCATCGGTCACAGAGATCAGGTCGTCACAGCCTTGGTCATCCATGGCTAGATTGTTGTCAAGTTCCTTGACCAGGTCAGCAATTTCAGTGAAGCTCTTTGAATTGGTCAAGGCACACGTCGAGGCCTCACGATGCACCAAATCAAGCTTGATGCAGGAAAATTTAGTACATTTACTGTATGAGTCACAGAAAACGCAAGACAATCCTAAGATTATTTCAACATCAGGAGGACTGTTGCAATTCCGCCATGAAGTCGTGCAAGTTACAATAACGAGAGAGAAAGCTCAGCTATTAGTCCAAGCTGAAGCTCAGAGTTGGTGTCTAACATAAGAATCGACAGGTAGGATAAGAGTATACAGGTCATTTTGACCTGATTTACTGCAGCCTTGAGTCTTCGTCGAGGCTCTTGAGGTCGGTTGAAGACTACGTGAGCTGCAGCTTGCAGGTATTGCCGTCCTCTTCTTCAGGACATAAATTCACCTCGTGGACTGATGGAATCAAGCCTGAAGCTTTTGGAGCCTCGTGCTCATTGAGTTGGCCCAAATGTGACCTCGAGCCTACAAGCTCTGAGATTCAAGCCTGACTCGATTGCATCTCCACAAGGAAGCAAGAACGGCTGACTGACAAGAACAGACCTGCCTAAATGAGAAGATTTGGGCGGGTAGCGCACTAAGGGGGAGGGGGTAATCCGGTGAAGGGACCGGGAGGGGCGTGCCAGTCCCCCTAAAGCAAAGTTTCAGCCAATGGCGGTACAAAGAACCACCGAAAAAGGTGAAAAAATTCTGCAGTCGTTGCTCTTTTTAGAGGTTGCGACACTAGGGCTACTGGATCTTGCGTCTCAGTGTCTTGATGACCGACCTCAAGCACAAAACTGTTGCTGCGGCGGGTGCTGTACGATTTCACACGAGGAAATTATTCACGGCAAGGACATTAGAGAAGTTGTTGACTAACTTTGCAATAATGAAAACTTTAAGCTTAGGTACGGCAAAATTGTTGATGTCGTTCCCCTCAAGGAGGTTAAACTGTTCTATGTTCTTGTTCTCACTCGCACAATACTCTCACTCTGCCACATGGTCTGGAAGAAAATCACTTCAGTGGCTAGTGAAACTCTGTACCTTTTTCTGCAACTTTCCGAGGATGCATCTATTCCTTTGTCTGGTTCCCTGAGACGTTCCCGAGGACACAGCCAGACTTCCCCTGGACGAGGGAGGCCTGGACGCCATCACTGATCTGACGCCAACGACCTCGAGCTGACGTTTCTTCTCGCCTCCAAGTTCTAAAGAACGACTGCGGTGGCATCGAGGATGCTCGCGGAACCGGTTCTTGGGCCTTCTACTCTTGGAATGAGGAAAGGCGGCCTCCAGAAGACCCCTGGTCAGTGGAGCGTCGACCTCAAACAGTGGTGGCGACCTGATGGCAATTTGAATGCAGCTGTTGTAGTAACAATTCCGCCCGTCAAAGGTGAACCCCTGTGTGAGGGGTCCAGACGAAATATTTCTTATGTGGCTTAGCTTACAAATCAGTGGAGATGAAGTCGTCTTCAGTTTTATTCCTCTTCCTGAGCTGCAACCTGGACAGCATCTTGTGGAAGTACCGCTTCTCGTAGCTCTGCCTCCTGGGGTTAGGATCCATGACGACATTGAGATCGTCGTTGAGATCACGATAGGAGTGATTCTTGTCACTCTTGGCCTTGGCGCTGAAAAACGACACGCTCCTCTTCATGTTTGACGGTACCTCTGGCTCCAATGATAATAATGACGCCCACGAGCTTCGGCGTCAAAACAACCCCCTTTTACCCCTTCAGTGTAGTCTCCCCCGACTGAAGGGGGAATTGATCACACAAGGGGGGGGGGGTGAGCAAACCTTACCCCCCTTACCCCACCTCTTCTTTGACAACGAGCGTCTTCTCATGGGCCAAGCAGCTCAATGATAACATAATGTGGCTATGCACGTAGAGCGGGTGTGTGTTTTCATTGATTCCTGCTTTCTCATACGTAGGAGTTTGTACCTACACGTGCAACATTGGGTTTCTTTCGTTGAGCCCGCTGTTACAGGGTGAGGGGAAAGGTGCTCTGCACCAACATAGGGAATTTTCAAAAGGTGGCAACTAAAAAACCGTCCTGAGCACTTCATGCACAATCCTGCAGTGCTTGTTGCAAGGAGAGACTACGAGTCGTCATAGCACTGAGCAATTGTTCTTCCTCGGACATCGAGTGAAAGAAAAAGGTCTTGATATCGTTTGCACAGCAGATTTTTGGCCTCCAGTAGTCGTTCCACTTTCGGGTGTTCCAGCACTTGACGCATAACTAAGACTGCTCTGTTGCCATACACCAACATGATGCATCCAGCAGTTTATTGCAGCTAAGCTGAACATAAGACAGAATTTTAACAAAGAAAACTCTCGATTTTACATATCCAGATGGCAACGCAGTACAGGTTCATCATTAATTTGCGTCAGTCACAGAAAAATATTTGTTCATAATCATTTATAAAGTGTTATTATTGTAAGTGACGTACACTAATGAGTGCTAACTACAGGACATCTACGATACAGTCAACTGCATCAATCACGCAAAAATCCGAACAATGACCAAAAAGTCTCTAAAATCAACACAAAGAGTTGACTATATCGGAGATGGCTGAAGTTGAACTTGACTGTATTGGAGGCTTCATGTAGTAAAAATCTCGTCAGCAGAGGAAAGTTGACTATATCGGGATTGTGGACTACAGCGGGGAATCGACTGCATCAGCCAAGGTCACGACAAAGGATTTACTGTTCTCAAAAGAGCAGGAACAGCCCTCACAGGTAACAAGACTTGATTCAGTGAATTGACTTGGATTAGCAGGGCCCATCGCACAGCCCTACCTTTCCCCATATCCATGTGGCTTATTGGGCGCTTAGGCCACTGTAGCTGTACCTAACTGTACTACGCACGTGAGCACAATACGTAGCTGAGACTTTCTATTAAGCTTTTCAGAGGTACTTACTCGTGTGTACACTATTAGACTGGACAGCACGCACTGTACTGCTGTACTACGATTGATACAACGTTAGTGAACCCTTGAGAGGGCTGCTTCACCAGGAAACTACAGATTTTCAACATCCTGCGATTATTTTTGGTGCCAGTTGTTGCGCACGGGGCCCTGAAAGCAATGATGATGTGAAACGTCATTATGAAGTCTGAATGTACATATTTGATAACTTTTTTTGGCGTTTCGTAACGTACTGATGAAATGTTGTTTCATGAGAAAAACTTTTCTTATTATTCATCATCATGGCAAGCACTCGATTTTTTTGCGATGCAAAGGGTTTTCCTCAACTTCGAAAGTGTAACGTTGTACAGTTCGCGCCGGGCTACGTGTGCGTGAGTGAGTGTGAGAGTAACTCAGTCAAAATGACCCGGAGTAACTCAGTCAAAGTGACCTAGAGTTATTCAACTCGGAGTAGCAACGATCGTAACGACGGAGCGATGGGTGAGGAGGATATGGAGACAGCGAAGTCTGAGTTCAGACTGGGGATAGAATGTATTTTGCACAGAGGGTTTATATACAGCTAAATGAGGAAGGGGAACTTGGGTG
>JAAUXU010016465.1_pt1 | contig 18356 bp, 11 predicted proteins | sample 7278151 | NCBI WGS metagenome assembly JAAUXU01 (sample SAMN14350113, study PRJNA611818) | marine sediment metagenome | isolation source: surface marine sediment (1.8m) | place: French Polynesia: Moorea | collected 2018-08 | reverse complement strand
GACTGGACCTGTCAGGTCTTTCACCTTGACCATGAGGTTATCAATCTCTGCAAAGTGATGGTCACGCTGTTCAATGTCAAGCACTGGACCAAAAAGGGGCTTCACCCCTTCCGGCTTCTCAGAGACTTCACTGTAATTATGAGCTCTCTGCAATTGATAAACTGGACCAGTAAGGTCTTTTAGCTTTTCAATATGCCTCTTCATTTCTTCATAATGGTGATGACGTTCAATATCATACACTGGTCCTGAAAGGTTTTTCATATCACTTACTTTCTGTAAGGCCTCTCTAAATCCATGTTCATGAAGAACGTCGTATACAGGACCAGCTAAATGTTTCAGCTCTGAGTCATGCTTGTACACTTGATTAAAGTTGTGTGGATGAAGCACATCGTACACAGGCCCTTTCAGATCTTGAGGGCCTGAGACTTTTTCAGGTGCAGTGGAGAAGTTGTGTTTTCTATAGATGTCATAAATTGGTCCATACAAATCTTGAATTCCAAGAATGTGCTTTTCAACTTCATTAAACTTGTGCTCTCTTTCGATGTCATAAACAGGGCCTGAAAGCTCCTTGACCTTTCCCAGAGCCTTGTCGATTTCAGCAAAATGGTGATCCCTCTGGATGTTGAAGACTGGTCCTACGAGCTCCTTCACTGAGTCAGGTTGTCCCTCAACTTCACTGAAGTTATGTCTTCTGTCTTAGAAGGGTAGGTTTTGATAAGTTTTGCGACCCCCTCAGCTGATTTTTTTAATAAACCCACATACATACACGAAAGAAAATCCCTCCGACTGCATTTGGTCTACTATTTAGGAGTTTTGTCATGAAGTCACGAAGATGCAGAAGAATGCGCACACAGGGTACAGGTAGCGGTGGTACTCATAGGTGTAAAGACGATATGGTGATACAGTGGACACCGCTGACACAAGTTTCGGCTACAAAAAACCACCGCTTAGAAAATTATTTTTCCAGTGTTTTTCCCTTTTCGAAGGAAATTAAGTTCAAAAGAGTACTAAAGGAGTTCTAGACCAGCCTTTAAAGCATGTCACACTTACTAATTTTTCTGTGACCAGTGATGTAGCTTAGGGGAAACCAATAACATAAAAGTGTTACTCCACTTCTCCAAGCAGTTTTGGCTAACCCTTTTACACTTTCGGTTTTAAGGCCACGCCGCTTTCTACGGCAGTTTTTGTCCCGGGTTCCCCCTTCTGTAAGCGGCATTCACTGTTCTGCGTACCTGTATTGTACTGCTCTAGAAAGACTGTCTGAGCAGCGAAGGCACCGCAGGTGTGATAGGTGGGAGTGCGCCATTTGGGCCAGCATTTGCCGGTAGGAAAAATGCACAGATAGATATCGACTTTACCGCGTGGAAAGTTCGTACCCTGACAAAAAATTTGCATGGACTGCATGCAATATTGCATGCTGCCGCGAATAAAGCTGCCTAAACATGCGATACTAGGTATGTTGGCAAGGTGTGAACTGATGCAAAATTTGTTGTTGGCAAACGGAGACGTGGACAGATAGGGGAGCAACGGCCACCTCTTTGAACGAGGCCTGCATGTGATATTTAAATGCAAAATCCTTAAGGCAGCAGGTCCACGTTCGTGACTCCGCTCACGACAAAGAATATGAGCAACAAATGAGAGCTAAATATATGCAAAATCCAATAATGATGTGTAACAAAGGGAGCGTTTTAAGGTGGGGGGGTCGCGCTGAAGCAGATACCTCCAAAGTTGTAGATGGGTCCTGCCAAGTCCTTTAAACCCTCGATCTTCTTTTTCATTTCTTGATAATGGTGGTTATTTTCGATGTCATACACAGGTCCTTTCAGGTTTTTCAAGCTGGTCACATCCTTGATGATTTCTCTGAATGCGTGATCATGGGAGACATCATATATCGGACCAGCTAAGTTCTTTATGTCAGGTTCAAACTGCTTGACTTCTCTGTAACTGTGAGGATGGTCAACGTCATAAACTGGTCCTTGTAGCTCATGAAGTGCAGATACCTTCTCAGGCAGATGCGAATAGTTATGCGACCGATCAACATCATACACCGGACCAGCTAGATCTCTTAGAGCTGAGATATGCTTCTCGATCTTACTGAATTTGTGATTTCGGTCTATGTCATAAACAGGACCTTTCAGTTCCTTGAATTCAACCATGACTTTGCTTATTTCAGCGAAATGGTGATCTCTCTCGATATTGAACACTGGTCCAACCAATGATTCAACACTCTCGGGTTGCTCTTGTACAACGTCATAGTTGTACGCTCTGTGATCAAGCTTATACACGGGACCAGACAGTTCTTTCAGTGACTCTATCTTCTTCTTCATCTCCACATAGCTGTGATTTTTCTCTATGTCATAAACTGGTCCCTTCAGTGTTTTCAAATCTTCCACATGCTTGAGTACTTCTCCGTAAGCATGGTTGTGGCGAACATCATAAACTGGCCCGGACAGAGGCTTCAGCTCTGCCTTGGGTGCAAATATTATGTTGCATCCATGTTCATGAAGGACTTTATATACCGGCCCTTTCAAATCCTGCAGGTCAGTGACCTTTCGTTCTATCTCTTGAAAGTGATGATTTCGTTGAATGTCGTAAACAGGACCATTCAGAGACTTGAGTTCACTCATGTGTTTCTCGATTTCATTAAATGCATGTTCTCTGTCAACATCGTATACTGGACCTGCCAGATTTCTTAGTCCTTTTACATGCTTCTCAACAATATTGAAACTGTGATTGTTTTGGATGTCATAAACAGGGCCTTGTAAAGACTTTATGTCACTCAGATGATCCAAAATTTCAGAGTACCTGTGATCTCGAGGTATATCATATACTGGGCCCGCTAGATTTTTCAGCTTTTCGAGCTTGTGTGTGACCTCTCGATATTGGTGTTCATGCAGAATCTGGTAGACAGGCCCAACCAGGTCTTTCACCTTGTCAACACTCTTAATAAGATCTTGGAAGTGACAGTCGTGGGCAACATCATACACTGGTCCAGTAAGGCTCTTGATCTTGTGCACATTCTGAGCAACTGACTGGAACTGGCTTGAATGCTCACACTGGTAAACTGGCGCGACCAAATTTTGCAACTTCTCGGTACTTTTTATCAGCTGTTGAAACTTATTTGCGTGATCGCAAGCATAAACCGGGCCATTAAGGGACTTAATACTTTCTACAGCCTCAGAGATCAAATTATAGTGATGCATCATTTCTTCTGTAGCATAAATAGGCCCGACTAATGATTTAGGCCCCTCTTGCTTTTTACCAAGCTCATTGTAATGGTGTGCAACATCTCCCATCTGGTAAACTGGTCCAGTGAGATCAGGGATGTTCTTTACTTCCTCCATGACTTCAGAATAGTTGTGTCCTCTGTCAATCGCAAAGACTGGCCCAGTAAGAGCTTTGCTATCTGAAGGGGGATTCACTTTCTCTCTATAACTGTGGTGGCTGTCAACGTCGTACACAGGCCCCACCAGTTTTTTGATCCCTTCGGCGTGCTTCACCAGCTCTTTGAACTGATTGCTGTGAGCAACATCGTACACTGGCCCAGTGAGACTTTTCACTGATTGTGCAGATTTGACTAACTCTCTAAACTGATTCGCATGATCGACGTCATATACAGGACCCATGAGATTGTCAAGCTTCTCTGCACTTTTTATGATCTGTGCAAACTTATTTTCATGGTCACAAGCGTACACAGGACCTGTCAGGTTCTTGATGCTGTCAAAGCTTTTTACAATTTCATTGTAGTGATGCTGCACTACCTCAATGTCATACACAGGGCCAGAGAGCAGCCTAGGAGGCTGAATCCTAGTATCAGCCACATTGTAATGATGAGCGTTATCTTCGATTTTATACACTGGGCCTGCTAGGTCGGGCCGATCATCTTTCTTCTGGTGGACTTCAGAAAAGCCATGTGTTCTGTCTATGGCTAGGACGGGTCCAACAAGTGTGGAATGTTCTGGCACCTTCGGTACCTTTTCTGAATAGCTGTGCTTGGTTTCAACATTGTAGACAGGACCAACCAACGATTTTAAGCCCTCAATATGCTTGGACAGGTCTTGGAAATGGCTCCCATGATCAACGTCATAAACAGGTCCTGAAAGGCTTTTCACTTTCTCAGCCGCCTTGATGATTTCTTTAAAGTGATTGGAGTGTTGTACCTTATATACCGGACCCATGAGGTTATCCAGCTTTTCAGCACTTTTCACGATTTGTGCAAACAAATTTTCGTGGCTGACATCATAAACTGGACCGGTAAGATTTTTGATCCCTTCAATTCCCTCCATAACCTGCTGAAAGTGGTGCTGGGCATCCTCTAGATTGTACACAGGTCCGGCCAGTTGCTTCGGCGCTTGAGTCCTTCCTTCAGTGATATTGAAGTGGTGGCTGTTGTCTTCCATGACATAAACAGGTCCTACAAGGTCAGCAACGTCTGTCTTCTTCACCTCATATTCTGCAAACTGATGCTGTCTCGGGATGTTGTAAACGGGACCGTGAAGATCCTTCAATGCCTTAACGTGCTTTATGATCTCAGAAAAGCAATGATTGGTATCAACATTGTAAATGGGACCAACAAGTTGTTTGACTTGCTCCACTCCCTTAATCATCTCATGGTAACCAGAAGAGTGTTCAACGTCATAAACAGGACCAGTCAGATCCTTCACTTTCTGCGCATTTGTAATGATCTGTTGAAAGCTGTTATTATGACCGCATTGGTACACGGGACCCACCAAGTTCTCCAACCTTTCAGTTTGCTTTATGATGGCTTCAAATCTATTTTTGTGCTCAACGTCATAAACTGGACCTTGAAGGTTCTTCACACTTTCTATGTGTTTAACGATTTCATTGAAGCAATTTCTTGACTCTTCAATGTCATAAACTGGCCCAACAAGACTTTTCAGCTCTTGAGCGTGGTGAAGGACATGCTGGAAGTAGTTATCATGTTCACAGTTATAAACGGGCCCAACGAGATCGTGAGATGTGGGTTTTGCTTCGGCTACTTCTGAATAAGCATGCTCTCTGTCTATTTTATAAACTGGCCCGTGTAATACTTTCGGGCCTTCTTCTGGTTTGCCTGACTCGTTGAAATGATGCTTATTTTCAATGTTGTAGACTGGCCCCACAAGTTGTTTAATCTGGTCAACACCTCTCACTATATCTTGAAAGTGACTGGTGTGTTCAACGTCGTACACTGGACCTTTCAGATCTCTTACTTTCTCTGCAGCACCTATGACTGCCAGAAAAGCGTTGCTGTGCTCACAGTCATAGACAGGCCCCATCAGTGTCCTGAGATTCTCGGAGTGCTTAATGATTTCGGTGAATTTGTTTTCGTGATCGACCGCATATATAGGCCCTGTCAGACTTTTTATACTCTCGACATTCTTCAGTAGTTCCGAATAACTATGCTGCGACTTTTCGATGTCGTAGACGGGCCCGGCCAAGTTCTTCACGCGTTGAACAACGCCGACAACTTCTCGAAAGTGATGCGAGTTGTCCTCCATGTTGTACACCGGGCCAACTAGGTCTGGAGCTCCGGGAACATGGTGCGCGGTCTGGTCATAGCCGTGCTTTCTGTCTACATTGAAAACAGGCCCGTGCAACGTCCTCACGCCTGGAAGAGATTTCTCCACCTCGTTGTAATTGTGCTTGTTGTCAATTTCATAAACTGGTCCTACGAGCCTCTTGATTTGGTCAACCCCCTTCATCAGTTCCTACATGAAGAAAAAAACACCTAGATCAGTGAGGGTCAGCAAAGGCGATTTTTCAAGCCAATACGAAGGATTTGACAATGGGACCATATTTACCTTTCCCCAACTTCCCAACTAACTACTTCCTCCAGCGAGAAATCTAGAAAGTATCCCCCTCTAAGTCAAACAATGTCAAATAGACTGAAAGTCATCAAATTTTACATTTACATCAGATTGTCTTTTAAAAGTTGATTCAGTATTAGTTTCATGTAACACCTAACACCTGACCGAGCTTTTTTTTCTTTTCTAACCCAATGGTATGAAAGTCATTGTCCTCTGCAGGTGGACGAGCACAGTTTAGTCATATGGACGATCAATGTTGATCACAATCACGAGGTATTGGAGTAGCAAAGTCAGAGGTTTATACTTAAAGTTGCTCACTACTTGTCATTGGTTCTGAAATGCAATCTTGCCCTGACTTTTTAGGGATGCAATAATCACGATCGAGTGGTGACAATCTGAATATTTTGGTGTCTAATACTCATACGGTGAGATTTGACCGAGGGGGGGGGGGAGACATTTAGTTATTTTGGGCCGTTTTCAGTTAGTCAGTGCGAAATAATTTTGGTTGCTAATACCTCGAAATATTCTGGACGAGCTAGTTGCATAGGGAGGAGCTGTAGTTTTATTTTGGAGAATGTTCAATTGTGACTTCCTAAAAATACTGTAATAATGTAGCATTATGACACCCACTCACCTTAAAATTGCTGTGATGATCGACATCGTACACTGGTCCATTGAGGGATTTCATAACTTCGGCGTTTTTCACCACATCTTGAAAGTGACTCTCATGCTGTACGTCATAAACTGGCCCCATCAGGCTTTTTAACTTTTCAGCGTGCTTGATTATTTCTGTAAACTTGTTCTCGTGGTCGCAAGCATAAATTGGACCAGACAGTGACTTTAAGCTTTCTGCTGTTGAAGATAACTGTTGGAAATGATGACTTGCTTGAGAAATTTGATAAACTGGCCCTTCCAAGTATTTAGGTGCATCCTGTCTTTTTTGTGTAACGTTATAGTGATGGGAACTGTCTTCGGTGTTGTAGACAGGGGTAGTCAGTTCTTGTAAATGTAATTTGGCATCTTTTTCTGTGATCTCGTCGAAATGATGTTCTCTCTCGACAGCAAATACAGGTCCGACCAAGTTTCTCTGAGCGGTGGCTTGCTTGGACATCTCCGAGTAATTGTGTTTGTTTTCTATGTCATACACAGGTCCTGCCAGTGTCTTAATGATGTCAACGTGTTTGACAAGCTCTTTGAAGCTTGAGCTATGATTAACATCGTAAACAGGACCCGTGAGACTTTTTACAGCTTGAGCATTGTTAATGATTTCGTGGAAATTGCTTGAGTGCTCCACCGTGTAAACTGGACCAGCAAGATTGTTGAGTTTTTCTGCATGCTTGATAATCTCGGCAAACTTGTTAGCATGCTCACACTCGTAGATGGGTCCACTTAGGTTCTTGAGGGTATCGACGTGTTGCGCAATGACATTGAAATGATGGGAGACATCTTCAAGCTGGTACACAGGACCATCCAAGGACTTTGGTGCAGTCACCCGCTTTCCAGTGACATTGAAATGGTGGCTGTTGTCTTCAGTCTGATATACAGGACCAACGAGATTTGTGACGCTTGGCCTGGGCTCCTGAACTTCGTCATAATCATGCTTCCTGTCAATGGCAAACACCGGACCCTGCAGTGGTCTCTGCATGTCAGTGTGCTTGATTCCTCCAGAGTAACTGTGCTTAGTGTCGACATCGTAAACTGGCCCCGTCAAATTCCTTATTTCTTCCACGCTTTTAACTAAGCTTTGGAAGTGAGAGCTATGATCTACATCATATATTGGGCCGGTCAAATTCTTTATCTTCTGGGCGTTGATGATCACTTCCTTGAAACTATTTTCATGTTGGACACCATATACAGGACCCATGAGACCCTTCAGATTCTCTGTGTGTTTCACAATTTCGCTGAATTTGTTCTCATGCTCACAGGCATAGATGGGGCCCGTGAGACTCTTGAGAGACTCTAAGTGTGAAGAGATAACGTTGAAATGATGGTCAACATCTTCCAGCTGGTAAACTGGCCCTTCCAATTCCTTGTGAACACTGGCCTTCTTCCCGCTCTCAGAATAATGGTGACTTGTGTCACCTATGCTGTAGACAGGACCGAGGAGTTCCTGCACCTCCGGTTTTTTCTCCATGATCTCGTTGTACCCATGTTTCCTAACAACTGCAAAAACAGGACCGGAGAGAAACTTCTGAGGCTCAGAATGCTTTTCTGTCTCGTTGAATGAGTGCTTGTTTTGGATCTCATAGACGGGACCAAAGAGGTTCTTCATTTGTTCAACACTTGTCACCAATGCTTGAAAATGACAACTGTGATCAACATCGTATACAGGACCTTTCAGTTCCTTGATATTTTGAGCATTCTGTATGATTTCATTAAAGTGACTGTTGTGCTGTACACTGTAAACAGGACCCATGAGATTCTTGAGTTTTTCAGCATGCTTGGCTATTTCCATGAACTTATTTTCATGCTCACATGCATACACTGGTCCTGAAAGGCTTTTTATGCTCTCAACATTTTGGGCAATGGTGTTGAAGTGGTGGCCCACATCTGTTAACTGATAGACGGGTCCCTCAAGATTTTGGGGCAAATCTGCCTTTTTCCCCAGGTTTCCATAGTGATGTGCATTGTCAATGCCTTGATACACTGGTCCAGTCAATTCCTTGATGCTCGAAACTTGATCCTTTACCTCAGAGAACTGATGCCCCCGGTCAATTTTGTAGATTGGGCCCGCTAACTTCTGCTCATTTTCTGGATGCTTTCCGTGCTCTGTGTACAAGTTTTTGCTCTCAACGTCATAGATGGGGCCCACCAGCAGTTTGAGCTTTTCCACTCCCTTCATCATCTCAATAAAATTAGGATGATGATCAACATCATAGACAGGGCCTTTCAGACTTTTAAGGGTATCAATATGCTTCTCGATTTGAGAGAAGTGGTGTGAGGTGCTGCCCAGATCATAGACTGGGCCGTGGAGACTCTTTATATTGTCAAGGTGGCCAAGGATGACTGAAAAATGATGGTCTCTGTGGATGTCATACACAGGCCCCTTAAGGTCTTCAAGCTTTTCCACATGCTTTTGAATCTCACTGAATGAGTGCCTCGCTTCTGGGAGATACACAGGATTTTGCAAGGTTTGCAGCTGATTGGCAACACTTTGGATTTGTCTGTAGTGATGTTGATTTAGCACGTCGTAGACGGGACCAAGAAGCTCGCGCGTGTAATGGTTTATCGGGGCATCGGGAGAAAATTCATGCTTGGCAAGGTCCGTGTCAAACTTGGAGGAGTCTATCTCACCCAGTGCCAACGCATGAGATACTATTTCTCGGAAGTGATGTTCGTGAGGAACGTTGTAAACCGGAGCAATTATGCCCTGACTGACATCCGCTTTGGGGTCTACTGGATTGTATTTGTGGAGTTGATTCACAGGATAGACGGGGGCAGTGATTAAATGCTCTCCTTCAGTGTGGCCGGGTATGATATTGTACTGATTTTTTGATTGTGTAGGGTAGACCGGACCAGCCATGACAAGCTCTCCAGAGACTTTGGTCGCCACTGGACAGAACTGATTGCTTGAATCGACATTCGGATAGGCAGGTCCTGCCATTATGGCATCTGCTCGTCTTTTCTCTGGAATGATGGAGAACTTATTGTTAGGGTCGACGGGATAAACGGGTGTGGACAAGACTTTGGCTCCAATTCGAGGCTCTCCCAGAGGTCCATAGTGGTGACTTTCTTCGATGCCTGGATACTTTGGGCCCGTCATCATCTTTTCTGTATCAGCATAGTCAGGGACAGGATTATATTGGTTGCTCGCGTCAATGCGAGGATACTTCGGACCACTCATGACAATTTCTCCTGCAACCCTTTTCTCTAATGGGGCGTAGTTATTTGCGGCCTCTACACCCGGAAATACGGGGCCGGCCATCAGCTTCTCCGATTGAACTTTCTCCATCGTAGGGTTGTATTTACTCGAGTCATCCACTCCTCGATATTTGGGCGCTGTCATTGCAAGGTTGCCTTTGACTCGTTGGGTCTGGGGATTAAACTTATTTGACGATTCGACTCCCTGAAAGACTGGCCCTGCCATAACAGTTTCTCCTTTGACTCTGGGCCCAACGGGGTTGTAGTGACTGCTTGCCTCTACGTGAGGTAATTTTGGGCCCGCCATGACAATCTCTCCGGCAACTTTATTTGGAACGAGAGAGTATTGGTTGGTTGCTTGCACCGCTGGGTACACGGGAGCATTCATCTCGTTGACGGGAGCAACTCTAGGTGGAACCGGACCGTAGTGGTGCGAAGCATCAATATTAGGAAGCTTCGGACCTACCATTGGAGCCTCCGTAGGATGCATCTGAAGATTCGGGTAATATTCACTTCGGTGTTCGATGTTTATACCTCTGTATGCCGGTGGGGCCATGAGTTTGTCGCTGTCTACGTGGGGTCCTTTCATCGGCGTGTACGAGTTGCCTGACTCCACGGGCAACTTAGGGCCGAGCATCAGCTGCTCTGGATGAGGCTTCTCTGTCTGTGGGTTGTACAGGTTCTTCGCCTCCACCCCCCGGTACACTGGTGCCGTCATAGCAAGCTCTCCTTCTTTCTTTTCTACTGGAGGCAAGTACTTGTTGTCCGATGAGACGCCATAAACTGGAGTCATGAGGGCTTTGAGCTTGTGAGCGTGTTGCACTACCTGCTCATAATGGTGATCTTTAGACACGTCATAAATGGGACCCTTCAGTTCTTTGAGCTGATGCGCGTGGGCTGACAGCTGCAAGAAGTGGTGGTTCCTCTCAGTCTCATAGACTGGACCTTGCAGGTTACGTATAGCTTCCGCGTGCATTATGACTGCCTTGAAGCTGTTGATTGCATCAACGTCATAAATGGGGCCGACGAGGTCTTTGCTTGCTTTCTTGGCCCTATCCAGCTCGTCGTCCACCATGTCGATGCCCGTGTATTGATGAAGTCGATCTTCCAACTGCAGCTTTGGACCTGCCAACTCCATTACTTTCACTGGATGCTGCTTCTCGGGAACGTATTGATTGCTGTGGTCAACGTCAAGTACCGGATGCAACATTTCTTTTGGTGGATCCATTCGTGGGGGCCTCAGACTGTCCTCTCGGGGATACCCATGCTGGTGACTCACGTCATAAGCAGGGCCAGCCAGTGATTTGACTTCCTGGCTGATTGTCTCGTCTTTGGCATAGCTGTGCTTGTGCTCTACTTCATACGCTGGGCCTCTCAGATTCATTTGGTCAATTTTCTGCGGCGCTTTGTCCACGAAGCCGTGTGAGGATTCAACATTATACACAGGAAGTTTGAGGCTGTCGTCGTGTGGACCACTCTCTCTCGCGGGAGCGTCCTTGGGGAAATTATGCTGGCGTTCCACTGGGTACACGGGGCCTTGAAGCTCGCTCGTGTCGTGGTGCACGCCTGCGTACTTCTCAACTCCAAATTGTGACGGTATCTCTTGTTTAATGGTACTCGGCCCCCCCGGTGCCACCGCAGGCTTTTCTGGCTCTTTCAGTATGTCATCATTTTCAGTGTCAGGCGGTGTGTGTGGTTCAGGAGCCACGACTGCAACCGGCTTTGCTTGGGTAGGAGCTGGCGTTGCCGGCGTTGCCGGCGTTGCAGGCGTTGCAGGCGTTGCAGGCGTTGCAGCGACTGCAGGGGTTGCAGCGACTGCAGGCGCTGCAGCAGCCGCAGGGGCTGCAGCTGCTACAGGGGCTGGAGCAGCTACAGGAGCGGGCTCCTCAATCTAAAGTTTGTTCCAGCATTAGAACTTCACAAAAAATTGGCACAAGTCACATACCATGGGCACGCTGAACTCAAAATTTTATGACTTACTGTCGATAATAAAAATGCAAGAATTAAAAAAACAAGGTGAACAAACAGTTCACTCAAGTCTGCTTTTCCAAAAAAACTCCATTGTCAGGACTCTTTGTCTCTAAAAATTGTACTTTTGTCTCTTACACTGATCTTGTCTTGTCTAATTACACCCATTCCCCTTCTTTCTCTTAGTCAGTTATACTTTTTCAAAAAGTAAGACTGTACTAAAAAAGAGTCTAAGCCCAATTTCCCATCACGCAAAAACAAAGTTGACATTTCCGCACTAGCCTAGCTAGTGCTTATGTACTTGCTTCCCAAGGAAAGGATGGTCAAAATCCAGCTCTTAGTGCTGTGACTATGAGTTCGTGCCTTTGTACTTTCGTCATGATCTCATTTGCAGGCTCCGTTTATGCTGTAGACGTGGAACTGTAAGTACGTCTACAAATACATTTTCAGACATACGTGTGTGACATACATAAATTGACGCATCCTCTGATGTCTACTCATACTGTGTAGTGAGCACATAACTTATGATGAACAGCCACGTCACTACGAACCTTTTTAGCTGTGGAAGTCGACAATTCTTTGCTTTCACTCGTCACTTTACTTGAAGTGCTCCTGGAAGCCGATGACATGGAGGACATCATTGCCTCCACTTCAGGTGGAAGAGCCTAAAGGATGGGGCAATGAAATTGTTCAACGTTCCTCAGGGGAAAAATAGGCATAAACCCTGTTGGAATGCTCAGAGTAAAGTGAAATAACGTGTCACCTAGGTGAAAGAATCTTTCAAATACGTTCTTACCGGGAGGTTCAGCATTCTCAAGACTTTTTTTAACTTTGACAAAATCAATCTGGAGCATCGGAAAAGATAGAGAAAAGCATCTTTGCCCTTTTTATCATATCCGAAACACACCTCCGTTAGTGGCAATGCGCAACTGAAGGCGTTTGCGAAACCTCTTGCATTCCTCGGAGCGAACTTGGTTACAAGAAGTGTCCTCAGAAATCTGAAACACCCGGCACGCAGCGAGCGTCCTCCACAAAGGAGGACCGCCTTAAAGTTTACGATGATGGAAAGAAAGTCATTTGGGGAGGGTGTACGGAGTATGTATGCACATGGAAATCAAGGAAAAGCAAGGGATAAAAAATACGTAGACTGTGTTGCTCTGGGGTCGCGCAAGTCGCCCCTGGATAAATGCCAAGGGAATTTTCGCTTCCCAAGATCAATAACAACAGTAGCTTTTTCTTTTTTTGCTGGCAACGGCAGCAGCAGTCTTAATTGTAGAGACGAATAGGGCTGAATGAGAGGAAAGTTTACTTTTATACATTTTTCCCTAATCGTATGGGTGCAATAGATGCGTGCAGTTGACGTCTACTACCTTTCCTCCTCCTGTACTCTTGCTTTCACGGGTGGTGGTCACTGTTTTGCCCGGTCCATCTCCGTATGTCGTCGTTGTCGTTGTTGTCTCGTACTCAATCTCATATTCTTCTTCCTCCTGGAAGTAAGGGAGATATTAGTTGGTTTCATCATGTGCGGGACTGCGCGCAAGTATGAAGGATATTCCTTAACGGGGTTTTGTGTCGCGATTTGCCGTTAGGGAAAACGTTCTTTTGATCGCTTTTGAGAAGAACCAGGCGGGGAACTCGCATGAAGCTGCTCATAGAGACTCAAGGATCGATTGAAAAATGGCATAATCAGCAGCTACGGTGTGACGCTGGTGCGTACGTACTTAGTAGGAACAGTCTGACGCACGTACACGACGTAAGCGTACTACTCGTTAGTGGGCTCGACGCTTCCACTTAGTCATATGCACACACACAAACAACCTTACCAACACGACATGTACGCATTCTTAATGCGTCAGGGAGAGAAAGTGACGACCCAGAAAATCCTTTATCTGGCTGTGTGCTATGTAACGCACATGCGAGTATTGCAATACGTACGGAACGTGCAGAACAAAGGGAGTAAATAGATGTGCGCAGTTGTCAGCTGTTGATACGGTTTATGCTCGCACCACTAAAGCCTGACGTGAATTTGCGGATAACAGGAACTGCCTACTTTGCGTGCTTGGTGTCAGAGATAACCCGAAGCACAAAGCCTGCGTCAGGTCACCGGGTGCATGTTTCTCGAACTCGGCCATCTATCCACACCAATGCATTGAAATGAATAAATGCGACGATTTCTGGATCTAACCTCCTCCACATCCACTTCGTAGGTGACTGTGGTCCCGTCTGGCCTGACTTCAGTGAACGTTCCAGCTTTTCCGCCCATCCTCTGGAGGATTTCCTGAGTGTCGACGTCCCCAGCATCCATCCCACTCACCTCGGTCAAGAAGACTTCTTCTTCCATGTCTGCATACATAATATTTGAAAAGAAGTAGGTACAAAAATCAATGGAATGAACACAGCTTTTGAATGGCCCCAGACTAATAATGTACTTTGATCATTACCTGCTCCGGATGTTTTAGGTCGAGTCGGGGGTATCAGATTATTCTCAAATCCCTGTGATCTCTTTTCACATTTGGTTATCCCAATGTCATGGTAAATGACAACTCTAGGAAGAGCGTTGGTCTCTTCCCAGCCCGTCCTCTACCCCGACTGAAAGCTTTTGCATGACCCCACCTGTATAGTACATGTCGTAGAGAAAAAAAATCTTTCACAAGAAACTTTCGCCACCCCTGGAAAGCATCGAACGCACAGGGGTCACGAGTGGGGAGAAAGACGTGCAGGACAGGAGAGAGTGAGAGATGCTAGCTTTCCAAGCAACGAGACACCGTCATAAGTTGTATCAACTGACGCAGTGAATGAATTTTCTGTCGCTATGCAGCATGAATGAACCATGAGTTGCTCGTCGAGCCCACGGTGAACAGATTTCTAATGCATTGCGTGGACACCACACGTACGGGGGCACAACAATCATGATCGTCGCTCATGGAGTGGTAGGTTCATGACGGCGCGAGCACAAGTCTCTTGTGTCGACGACAGTGTTCTATGTATGCACTTGCAACGTCTGTTGTGTTGTTGGAGTAGAACATTCCAATAGTGGGGTTCCCACTCAAAAGCGCATCTGCCCCAATAACTACTTGTCGCTGTCGAGAGCGCGACATTGGAAAGCTCCGGCGACGCCCGGCGAAAAAAAATTTGGCACTGCACGCGCTCCCAAGGTGCCACCCTTGATACACTGCTAAGGCCGCCGCGCCCGAGCCAAACGTCGCTTGTCAGTCTGCGTAATAAATGGCACAACCTGTAAACGACGTACAGCACATACGTACAGGGTGCGCCCAAAAAGCTTGTCACTTTTTGGTTTATAGCCCGCTGTGCATCACATTTTCTCGGTGTCGCCAGTGCAGTCATGGGATAGTTAAGCCAGGGGGGAAAAGCATCGAAATATCTTATGTCAGTCAAATTTGGTGACTTTTCGAGGATGAGGGTAGCAGAGTCATCTCCCTCCAACTGTGCCTCTTCTTGACTGAGTTGCATGGGCTGGTGACATTGATGACTTAGCGCTACTACGATGTTAGGGCCTGATTACAACTGACTTTTTCAATGCTTGTGAGCTCACACTCCTCTGGTCACTTCTGTTACAGCTGTAACGATCCTAGGCTTGGCTCAGCTCGAAGAAGTCTCGTCCGACAAAGCTCTTCTTGTTCGATGCATGCTCAGAGGACGCTCCGACCCCGCGGGCGCTGAAAACATCAGCTATCATACGATGTGGTGACCAAGGGTCTTTGGGTTTGTTTATTGCTAGAAATTGGCTTTAAACTTGACCGGAGAATTATTTCTCAACAGCAAAGTTGGACACAGGAAACTCTTGCTTCCTCATCTTTGAAAAGCCACCAAATTTGACCATGATGAGATACTTTAATGCTTTTTTCCAATGGTCGGACTTTCCCATGACTGTCAGTGTCCAGTTGCAACAATGAGAAAATGTGATGCGCAGCGATGCTATAAACCAAAAAACTGACAGAAGCTTCTTCGGCGCACCCTGTGTGTGCAGTGTACACACCGCGCCAGCGCCGCAGAGCGACACTACTACGTCCGCACGCGCCCACTCACTTGTAGTAAGGTGCATCCATATTGAACTCCCGGCGTACGTCCAGGCAGCCGGGACGAAGGAGACCTTCTTCAAGGAAGTCCCTGTCTCTGCCGCGGACACAACGACGAGTTACGAGCGTGTACGTAGACGCAGAAAAAAATGCTTTGATAAAAGAAGTCCGTGTTTTCACATACGTACTAGTCACGCCGGAATGCGAAGACATGCCCAAGTACACGACCATGCACTCAGCGGACTCACACTTGCAGGGCATAGTGCCAAAATGCTCGACGAACCGCTGAATGAGGAGTTTGAAGACATTCACAGGAGGTCAGATTGCTCATGTCAGAAAATCTGGCGCAACAAACGTCCGTACAAGATTTGTCGTCGGGTCGAGAAATGACTGGGAAGCCATGACGAAACCGTCGTATGCAATATCGGAAAGTGGAAAAGTAAGGATAGATTTGTCACATTCGCTCTGGCTATCGCGCCTCCTCTCTACTCTGTGCCTCTGTAGGCCACTGTTGGGCAAAGTATCCGGCCCAACTCAACTATTTCCCCTCCCTCGCATTTCACACTAGCCATTTTGACATATCTTTCTTTTCCCCTCCTGAAGCGAACACTGAAGCCGCTGTACAATAAACAGACGGATGAAGCCGCTCACTCGCGCGGACAATGTTCTTTAAGGTCGTAGCAGCTTGAACAGATTCGTTTTTCTCTTTTCTGTCACTCTCTTGTCATCTCTTGGAAGGACCTCTTCTGCTTCTCAAACCCTTGACCCTTGACCGGGCGCATTTGGAATAATGTAAGCGCGTCAGGCCTTGATTTCACCTTCGTCCTGCATGAGCACTCGCATCGTGTGTGCACATTCCTGGAAAGACCGTACTTCCTCTCCATTTGAGTGGCTCGATCATCTCCTCCAATCGCACTGACCTAGTATTAAGAGTGGTTACGTCAAGAAGTACCGGTGCATGCTTGTGTAATACGTCCAAGATGGCTTGCATGTGATCTACTGCACCGTGCACCGCAAGTTTTCCTCTTGTGATGCAGATGTACTTACGACCATGACTAAACGTCGGCAAAACAGCCACCGCTTGCCAAGCATCGATTTCAATGAATGATTGTGCATCAGCATCTCACTTTCTTCTGCAGCTCCACATTGGCCCAGTGCGCCGCCAAGTGCATGCAGTACGTGCAAGAGAGGTAGACGTATGGGCACGCAGTAGATACACACGCACATGCAGTATGTATGAGCTCGGTTTAAGAGGCATGGGTAAAAAAGCCCTAGAGAATGTCCATTAATCAAAGACAGCCAGCTCATTCTCATGTGTGCGCTTGCATGCGCTTGATGGGAATATTCTTGATTGGTAAAGTAAGAAAGTGTTTACCCATCTTGGTTAGGTCATCTGATATCAGGTGCATTGAAAAAATTTGCAAGATATCTTTATTACTATTGCTCATGAAGCCATAGTTTAGGTCAGGAAACTGAGCGTTCTTGGTCCCCGTCATTGAAAATTAATGCACCAGACGTACAAGTCATAATCTCCTCAGAAAAAGGTCGTACTTTTCCAATAAAGGTTAATAGAGCTTTGCGCTCAAAAATCATTCCATCATGTGGCGGTTCGATCAGTGCCGCGGGCTTGAAGGACTGATGGGACCGTACGCTCGTGTGTGCGTTACCGCTGAGAGCTCAAGCCATTAGCAAAGACCTTACGTCATGTGGTGCGCTGTTTGTGCGATGAAGGCCTCTTCCCATCACCACTGAGCGCACTCTGCCAGTCTCATTTCTTCGTGCTCAAAGGCTGCCTTAGAGAAACAGTCTAGTATTTGTTCTGTCCTTTACCTACAGCCAGACAAACGCCTCTACTGCAGTACGGTTGTGCAGCCGGGGCTAAAGCTGACGCAGACATGTCTCTGCTATCAATGGCGTACCTGTGCGCTTACGTTGACGTAGGTATTGAGTGCCAACGCACTGACGTCGTACTTGCCAAGTCACCGCACAGTCTCACATTGTTTCCCTTTGCATTAGGCCTCGGAATTTTCGCTATTGTCCGACCATCAAGCTGTGCTACACTTTCTCAGACCAACTCCTGGACTTCACGGCAGCGGCAGTCGCGGCTGACGACTTCTGCCCCCACTTTGGCGCTACTACTGACATCGTGAGAACAAATTAGCTATCACAGCCACAGATCTAAGCGGACGCGAATGGAATCCCTCTAATGGCTGCCGTGCATTAGTCCAAATGTAAAGGGGGAAGAGGATGCTTTATTATACTCGACGATTTGCCTTCGAAAGCAAGGGTTGCTTCACTTGCAAGGACCTTCTGAGTCAGGGGCTGCTCTTTGACCGTCAGACAAGATGGGTGTCACGCTCTTGAAAATCAGACAATGCTCTCATGTTAAAGATTGTGGCGAGTCTGATGAAGGCTGGGCCGGAGCTGCTGCATCTGCAGGGATTAGGACTGCTGCAAAAGATGCGATAACATATGCAACGGCACCTGCGTGGACAATGCACAAAAGTGCACGTAACATCGTCTGATCGACAAAAATGCTACTAATCGATATTTTTTTAACAATCAAAGCACTTGGTCGATGATATTCCATGGAAAAAAATCCCCACGGAGGAGGGAGGAAGACTGAAGGTAGGAAGCAAGATACAGTGCTGGTATGAAGCATAGAGAAAAAGTGACGATG
>JAAUXU010130483.1_pt1 | contig 18367 bp, 27 predicted proteins | sample 7278151 | NCBI WGS metagenome assembly JAAUXU01 (sample SAMN14350113, study PRJNA611818) | marine sediment metagenome | isolation source: surface marine sediment (1.8m) | place: French Polynesia: Moorea | collected 2018-08 | reverse complement strand
TCTCATGTCCAACACTCTCCGTGACAATTCCAACCTTTAATTCAACCTCACAATTACCTCACTAAGCACAATGGTCTGCACCAAGCAACATTATTTACGGCAAGCACTGTATTCCACAACTTTAAGCTAGACGGATGTGGGCAAATCGCAGCCGTGGTAGCAGCGGTTGTGGACCGCGAACTCCACGAGGCTGCGCCAGTTGTCGTCCACGCAAAGTACGTGGGGGTCACCCACGACGAGGAGGAGGCTCTGGGCTCTGGTGATAGCCACATTCATGCGCTTCGGAGAGTGCAGAAAGCCCAGGCCTTGGGCCAAGTCGAGCACCAGACATTCCTCACTCACGCGAACCGTGGAAATGAGGATGACTGGACGCTCCTGGCCCTGGAACTCCTCGACGCTGCCAACCTAAGAAAAAAGCAGCAGAAATGACCTTCAACAAGCAGAGAAACCCGGTTTATGATAAGACTAAACTCAACTATATAATGTTATTACCCCACACAACCCCGTGACTTTTACATACGTCCAGCATGAATGGATCCCGTGCTTAAGTATCTAAAACTTATCACTGTACGGTATCTTAGTGCAGACTCCCTCCAAGAAGATATGACTCGTGGTTTGCCGACCGATCATTGCTAGAAACGCGTTTTCTCCAATACGAGGAAGCTAAACTACAGCTGGAGCTTCGTGCTTGTCCCTCAGAGTGTTAGTGTTCATGAGTTCGGTTGGTAGGGGATGGAAATAGCGTCCTGAAGTTGGACGACATCGATGTCGGTCGCGCAGAACCTCACTTCCGTCTGTCAAGTTTAAAATAAGTCTGGATAAGGGGTTCCGGGCCGTGATGAACTTGGTGAGGGGCCTAGTGACGCATGGGGGGGGGGGGGGAGGGAGGGAGGGAAGTAGCAACTGCCTAGCGCAAAGGGGGAATCTTGCCAGAGATCATCACATTTGGTCCCTAAGCAATTGAGCTGGCATCCAAGTCCTTGACGAACATATTACACAGGCATGAGTTTAAGTCATTTGCTTACAGACAAAAGGAGAACTGGCGTGTTTTTACCTTGACTCGGGGCAAGTTCAAGGAATCCATCAGTGTCCGGATCTTCTCGACTTGCTTCCTATAGGGTGTAATAACGCCGATGTCGTCTGGAGAGACCCCGGCCTCGTCCAACATTTGAAGATACTTTGCCACTTGCAAGGCTTCCACGGGATTGAACCATGACGGTGAGTCACATTCTTGGTAGTTACTTCCTGTGGAAGACAGAGAGAAGCCACGTGAACACGTACGAAATCGAGACCTGGTTCGTCCTCCTCACCTCGTAGTCCGTGAACAACGAGCGGGCACTTCTTGTTGGGCAAGAAGGGCAACTTCCCTCGCAAGTAACGCTTTCTTCTCTCTCTAGGCGCGCAAACCTCCAAGCAGCCGTTGTAGAAGAGTCTGCATGAATAAGATGTGCGCATACGTTAATCTCGTGAGTCACGTCCATGCGTCTCAGCATCGAGCAATTGAGGCGCTGCGGTTAACTGAACTTGCCGTTTGCTGTACTACGGACACTAAATCAGTTCGTACCTTGAGGGCACCCGTATGATGTCCGCGTGTGATCTGTAGTTCTTCACCAATCTCGTCACCAGGAGGGGGTCGAACCCGCCGTGATCCTTGAAGGCCACCGGGTCTCTACGGTACAGCGCACATTTGGAGCACAGTCGCTCCAGCAAAGATTCCTCCAGCCCGTAGAGTTTCGCAGTCCTGCTCTGAAGCACCGGACCCAGCTGCTTGGGATCACCGGCCAGCACAATCTGTCCTCGGCCGTTGCCGACAGCGACCAGCGATAAAGGCAGGAGAGTCTCGGGTTCGTGGGTGTGACCGGACTCGTCCACGAAGCAGTGCGTAAACAGTCCCGACGAATGGCTGTCCAGCTATGAAGAAGATCAAGAATTAAACTTGATTATTTTTTTATAACGCGTCCCTAGTTCACCTTATACAGAGTGCCGGCCGTGGAGCACGTGGCGACGATGATCCGGTGTCTCACGACATTCCTGAGAGAATCGATGGTATCACTGGCGAAGCAGAAATCGCGTATGTCTTCAGGGACACTCTCCTCTCGCCTCTGGAAGGCGTTTAACCGCGCCAGATGGCCGCGGAGGCCGCCGCTTGAGTCATTCATAGCTCCTGCAGCCGCCACCACCAGCCTCTGAGCGATAAGATCGGCGGATGAGTTCGACGGGGTGGCCACAAGGATGCGGCTGTGAGGGAGGTTGACGAAAATCTGCAATACGCTCTCCACCACCGTCACGGTCTTGCCGGTGCCTGCAAAGCATCCACGATGAGGTGATGCTACTGGAGGCTGTTTCCAACTGTACCTGGAGGTCCATAAATAACGTACGGCAGCGGTCTCGCCTCGCCCTGCACGATTCTGGTGATCGCCTGCCGCTGCTCGGGGTTCAGATTGGGCGTGAACCACTTCAGCCGCCTGGTTCTCTTCCTCGCCATTCTCACCAAGCCGCCGTTTCGGCTCTTATAGGCCCTTTCCTTGGAAATACCACCCTTAGAATCGAGGTCAAAGTGATGGAGGTAGCGGTTTCCATGTGGAGGAGGCGCCTGCGATGAGTTGAGAGAGTAGAGGCAGTGTTCACAGGACCCCTTCCAATGCTCACCTCCATATACTCGCCATCCTCTGCTGCATCACTCTTGAGTACCACAGGACACACAAATCCTCCGTGGCTGAAGCCGTCATTCTTCAAGAAGACCACCTTCTTCCTCTCTCCGGCGAGTCCAGGTTTCTTCTCTTCCCTAAGCTTAACCTGGGGAGGCTTCACCTGGACTCTCGAAGGAAAAAGGGTCTCCTCGGCCAGATGCTTAGCAGCAACTTCGATTGCCTGGAGAACATAAACTTTCAGGCCTCTGACAGACGTGCTACACGCATAATGTACCTGATGCATCCGTCTGAACGGGCCTCGATTGAAGCGGAACTCGACGTCGAAGATCTCGCCGCAGTAGCTCTGGTGAAAAATGGTAGCAAATTGAAGCAGCACAGAACCACTGCGGACCTGAAAATGACCTCTAGCTATGACTTATGAAGGCGCAATCTCGACTCGTTCGTACGTACCTCATGGATGCAACCCTCGAAAACCTGGCGGCATCTGTCGTCGGGCCTCGTGGCCAACACCGTGTCACCCAGCATCAAGCTGGGTCTCTTCTCGGTCAGTCCAGGGACCTCCAGCGAGAGATACTGGCCGGATACAGCATGGAAGGACACGCCGGTGAGGGAGTAGCCTCGGATCTTCGACAGCAAATACAAATTGCATAGACACATGCTTAATGGCGACCAACGACTTGCAAAGGTTGGGCGGGAAGTCACCCGAGCTCAAGGTTTGCTCGTAGCTGCTCTGGAACAATTCATTGCGGTCAACCCGATATGCACGTGTCTATGCATCATCCCTGGTGTAAGAGCGCAGTCTCTTCAAGATGCAGCAACGCCTGCAACTTTGCACAGTAGTTCTCGCAAGTTAGCGGCTCGCCCAGCTGGGGGTAGGTGTCCAGCGCCGTCGTGTCCTCCCTGTGGATGGATTCCAGCTGCTCTGGGATAGAGTACTCCTTTAGTCGACGAGGCAGAAATGTCCGCTGGTTGCTCTGTCGGCGTCGACCTGGCAGCACAGACAAAGTTCCGTTCTCCAGACGTCGCGAACTGTCCTGCCACCTCTTGAAGTATCCACCATCATTTCCTTCAGCATTTGCGAGACTGTGATGAGTAACCTCGAGAACGACGAATAGCCCGATCTCGAATCCCTCCACGAACCTGAGCGTGACCAACTCTCTGCTTCGTCCAAGAAGCCCTCCTTGGCACTGGATCTCTACTTTTACTTCCCCACCACCTTGAACAGTGAGAGGAAGCGATGTCAGGGCACAAAACTCGTTCTTGCTGAGTATGCTCAAGCGAGAGTTGACCGCGCTGGCGAAGTCCACGCCAGTTAGGGTCCTGTCGTCCTCTCCTTGATTGACGATTAGCAGGTGGAGTTGAACGATCTCGCCCTGTTCCAGCCGATCACGTACAACGAGCTCATCAGGGATCACTGAGACTCCGTCCTTGGGCTGCTCCAACAGGCTTCGAAGCCTCTCGCTCTTGATGTTGCTAACAGATTGTTTAGTTTGGTCTTCAGTTCGACCTCTTTGTGTCCGAAAGCCCTCCGGAACGATCCGCACCGCTCGCCACGTACACCCGAGGTTTGCAGGATGAGGCTCACATTCAACGGCGTAGAAGCGGACCCGACGACCTGAACCTATGGCATCAGGAGAGGCCACAGTTTCACCCACAAAAAACACGCGGTTGGACAGCACGCCGCAAGACTCCCTCGCCCTCCAGGATTCGACAACAGATGAGCCTTCCCAAAAGCGCAGAGGCTCTGCCCTGATCATCGTTGTCCTTCCCGTTGCATGGACAACCAGATGCATCGTGAGGAAATCGCCTGGAAAGATACTCCTTGGTCGACATCCAGCATCTTTCAGCCAAGGAAACACCGACTCACCCTTCCACGGGATGTAGGTGAGGCCTGTGTCTGCCCAGTTAAACGTCTCCTTGGGGAAGCCGTCAAGAGACAGGAAGGCGAGCTCCACCTTCGGCAGCCTCACGGACTCCACCTTGGTCATGAAGCTCTCCGTATCCCCCGATGATTCGGGCCGGCGACGACTTATCCAGGAAGGGGTGGAATAGCAATCAGTCCACGCTACAAAGTTGGACGACCGTTATTGGAAAAGGAAGCACTTCACCATGGTTCGTCGACGCCCCTAGCGTCAGCACCGTCAGCGTGGAGTAGGAGGCGCCGCACGCAATTGCACGAAGCCATTCCACGAGCAACTGCGCAATCGAGTATAATCTTAACCAAGATCCATCGTTGGCCCTACCTTCATCGCCTTCTTCATCGTCGTGCACCTCTATCAATTTCCACGCTTGGTTCTCCGAGGCTCTAGAGGCTTTGAACCTGACCTTGTGGCCAACCTGGAGATCCTGTACGAGGAAGTTGAGCGGCGACACCGCCACGTCCGAGGCAGGCCCCACCGGCCAGTGGAACTCGTCATGTTGATTCGAAATGAGGAAGTAGCCCTGCAAGTGACACGACGGAGATAGCGTACGAGAGAAAGACGGCGGCGCGCCATAAGAAGCTCATTACCTCCTCCTTTCGGGTGATCTCGCCATTGAACCACCTAACATCTTTGGTCTCCTCGGGTTCGTCGAAGAGAAGCAGATCGTAGTCTTCGAGGTGGTCCGTGTCCTCATTTCGGTAGATCCCACCGATGAAGTTCGACACCCACGAGATCATGGCGGCATCGGCTACCGGCCAGGAGTTGACCAAGGTTTACTGCTTCTCTGGGCCGCTGCCTGGCACCTTCGTGATGGATCATGACAGACTTCCGACCGGAGCAGACCCGTAAAGCTGGACAAGCGACTGGCAGAATGACTACATTGGTTCTACGCGGCGACGCGCTGCCGATGTTGTCGTTCAAGACTACGAGGATGATGGCAAGCCTGGTGGAAACGCTCCTCACGCAACCTCTGTCGAATAAGAGTAAACACGTGGGTAGAGGTGAAAATCTTGAGGTTGTCGGTTCAGTTTGAGCGTACTCATGAGCTTTCGTGGACGTGGTGGTGGCCGAGGCGGAGGCGGAGGCCGTGGCGGAGGTGGAGGCGGCCGCGGCTTCGGTGGTCGAGGTGGCGGTTTCAGAGGAGGCCGCGGCGGCGGACGAGGAGGTGGCGGCGGCCGGTTTCAGGTAACAATCGCTGTTAAATGTTTGACATTTCTCATGCTACATTTCGCCGCCTCCCACGTCTTGTAAGGACTACGGGCCTCCGGAACAAGTGATCCCACTGGGCAACATGTCCCACACATGCCAGGAAGACCTAGTCCTGAAGGTCACGCAGACAAACGTCCCCTACTTCAACGCGCCGATTTACCTGGAGAACAAGCAACAGGTAAAATTGGGTCATCCTTAGAGTCTTGCAAACTCTGATGGAGATTCCTCCTCGGTTGAGCTGTATCGCGTTTGTTTGCTCAAGGGGTTATACTCCATTGACAGGTGGGCAAGATCGACGAGATCTTCGGGACCCTCCGAGACTTCTTCGTGTCCGTGAAGCTGTCGTCTGAGGTGAAGGCGAAGTCGTTCAATAAGACCCAAGTCCTATACATCGACCCTGCCAAGATGCTGCCACTGGAGAGATTCCTTCCTGGAAACCAGCAGAGAGGGCGAGGCAGAGGTGGTGGAGGAGGCCGAGGACGCGGCAGAGGTGTCGGGGGAAGAGGTACTCTTGACTTCATTTTTCAACCTCCGGTGCTTTTGTTATGTGCATTGTTGCACTTCAGGTGGCTTTGGTGGTGGTCGTGGAGGCTTCAGCGGTGGTCGTGGAGGCTTTGGCGGCGGTCGTGGCGGCTTTAGCGGCGGTCGTGGTGGCCGTGGCGGCTCTGGAGGTTTCCGTGGTGGCGGCCGAGGATTCGGCGGAGGCGGTGGTGGCGGCGGCCGAGGTGGATTCAGAGGCAACGGCTTCAGGGGAAGCTAATGAAGGCTTGCAAGAGAGTAAAGAAACCAGATCTCTTAAACTTAAGTTGTGTGAGAGTACGGTGTATACATACTGTAAATAATGTCTTTAGCACTGCTCATTCAGCCTTACTTGTGAATAATAAAGTAGAGTTTGTGCAACGCTTTAGTAGTCATTTATGGAAGAGTCAGATCTAGATATTCTGATCTAGACATCTATCTATTCTAGGTCTAGTTATCTATTTGTCAGTTCTATATGAGTGATGATCCTTCGCTGAGGGGACGAAGACCTCCAAGAAGTAGTCGTGTCTGCTTGGAGGATTGAAAGTCCAGGAAAGGTCACTGCACCCTTGTTGTCCCTCTCCAAAGAAAGTCACAGTATAAGATATAACCTAACGTTTTAAAGCATTTTATTTTGCAGTGCATTAGGACAAAACCGTCATGTTCTTCGACCAAGCAAGTCACTCGTTCTGCATGAATGTAGAACCTAAGAAACCCTGCTGTGTTGCAGTACCTGAGGGTCCGACTGATAGTCTGGAGGGTTACTTTTACTTGTACCAGATGTTACACAACAATGAGAGCTTGGTAGACTTGGCGAAGACGAGGACTTTGGACACTGGTTTCAGTCGGGTCGATTGGAGGCTTGTCAACTCAATTTTGAGAGCAAAGTGTTTCTGCCAAGGCCCGTGTGTGCACATGTTTCAACACTTCTTGCGTCAACAAATTGGACAACAACTGCAAGGACACCGAGTCCGTGGACGACGAAAAGGTAATGTATACGTGAAAGGGCTGGATAAACTTCTTGAACATGAACCGGAACGAACGAGTCGTCCACTCACTTAAGCACATGATTCGAGGTCTCAACAGCATGATAAACGGGGACATCACCAGTTACTTTCAATTCTGCCTCATGGCCAACATGGTGTTGATTTCCCATATGATGTTCCTCATTTGCTCGATGATCTCCTTAAGTTGCTTGTTCTTCATTGCCAGAGCTTGGGCAGTCTCCGTGTGTTCTTCCAGAGCCAGTTTGTAAGCATCACCTGGAAATGGCAACATTGAAGTCATCACGGACATGTACGTCGTCAAAACGAAAGTTACCCCTCTTCTTCTCCAACTCGGTTCTAAGATCCCGTCCTGGTTCCCCGCCAAAGTATAAGGGCTGCGGTTCTCCTCTCAGAGGGATGAGTGCCTCTAAGTCCGTGGTCTCCATGCTGGCGGTCGCCTCGCTCACCTTCTCCCAGCTGAGGTGCAGGCGCTTGAACAGCTGGCTGATGCCTCTGAGAACTTCCTGGAGGCGCTGTTTCTTCTCAAGGGTCTGGCGATCTGGAAATTTCATCGCATCCAGGTTTTCAACTCCTTGATCACAAGATTTGAACATGCGACTGTACCAGTGGCAGCTGATCCTATTGGCGGCGGGAGCGTCTTCAAGTAGCTGAAGACCTCATGGATCCTGGCCACAATGTCTTGAACTGTTTCCTGCAGTGACCATGACAGAAAAGACAGATAACGGCCAGCGTCGTACGTACCTGTACGGCACTGTAACATGTCCAACAACGTCCTCACCTGTCCTATTTTGCAAACTGTGGCTGTGTTGAACTCTTTGGGAGGTTGTGGGTGTGGGCCTTGATGCTGTTGCTTCTGGTGTTCCTGCTGTGAAGGTTGCGGTGTGGGAGTGGAACTGGTTCTGAAAAGTTGAGAGTTAGCTCGTACTTTACAATGCACTAGAACAAGGCAAATCTGCTTGCAAATCTTAATGTTGTCATCCATCCACATTTGACACCAACCTCGTAGCCACATCGGGGACCGAGACCGGCGTCTGTGGGGTGGCTGGGTTGTTCATGGCTGAACTAGTGAGCGGCGTGCCTGGCGCGGAATGAATTGGACCGGGGGCTCCGGTGACCCCGCCGGAACCGCTGCCCGAGGTCGCTGGTGGCGCCACGGATGCAGGGGCCGAGGTGGACTCCATTGGAACGTCCATGGGAACTAAAAAGAATTATCTCAGGTGCTTGTGAACTTGGACTTTTACAGTCAGGGATACCTGTCCTACCTGAGGCGGGACCTTGCGGAACTTGTTGGCCCATCTGTTGAGAAGACGGCTGAGGGGACGACAACGAAGTGACCACATTCTGCCGTTGCTGCTGTTGGTGGTGCAGGAAATCCTGCTGCTGCTGCTGCTGGGGATTTCCACCCATCATCATCTGCTGTCTCATCATTTGTTGCTGGTGGAAGTTTCCTCCCGAGGAATTTCCTTGAGTGTTTCCGCTGTTCCCCATGAGCTGTGGTTGCTGTTGGTGATACTGCTGGGGACCTCCTTGGAACTGCTGCTGTTGTTGCTGAGGAGACCCGGCCGCCATGGGGGAACGAGTCATGCCTGAACAAGTCAAGTAATGACGATTCCGATCGATTGATTGCATAGTGAAAAGTGTCGTGCCCGCCCTACTCGCAGTGAGCCATTCGTCCTTACCCATTCCTCCAGCTCGGACTCCAACTCCGGCTCCAGGTCCCCCTACACCTCCCATCTGCTGTTGCTGTTGCCTGAAGAGTTGTTGCTGCTGCATCCGCTGTTGGAGCATCTTCACGAAGAGAGAGAAACTCAGTAACAGTCCCGACGGTTTCGTCATTCTTGCGGCCTCACCTGCTGTTGCGGAGTCATCCCCTGTCCGCTGGGAGGTCCGCCGGCGCCTCCGCCGGCGTTGGGGCCCATCCCGGGATTGTTCATACTGACGCTCCCAACGTAGCCCCTCCCCAGGAAGACGTTGGACTCGCTTTCGATCAAGGAAGCGGTAGGCTCCTTGGGTCTTGGAAAAGGCGACGACAGCTGACAATAACAAACAGTTCAGCGGCATCAATCACGTGACCAAGAAGAGCTCCGATTGGTCAGGATGAAGTGAGCAGGCAAAACATTGTCTCATGAAGACGGGACGAATTTTTGCGAGAAGAGAGCATCGACCTCGGTGCATCAGGAGGTGGAGCCTTTAAGTACAGTACAAGTCTAATGACTGAAATGAAGGCTTTGTCGACTCCGGGGAAGGCCTTGATCTTGGAGGGGAGAGCAACAACGATGCAGTCGCCACTGAAGCCCTTGTTTTTATGTTGGTGGGACGTCGAAGCCTATGGGGGTCTCCAGCTGCATACTTTTTTGCTGACATTGTCAATGCAGAAGTGCATGGCAGTGTCATCCAGATCGCCTTGGACATCGCTCACCAGCCCAATGTAGCCGTTCACTCCATCACGAGTGACTGCACGAACGTCAATCCCAAAACAACGAGCATGCCCGGGTGCAAATTCCAGACGAGCCTGGAAACCCGTTCAACCCTGTCTTCGTGGTCCTCATCTCCTCAATCAAGACCATCGGGTCTTGTTCGGGTGCCTCAGAGGAAAGAATGGCTTCAACAACTCGGACTCTCCAGTTCAGCACAAGTCTCCGACGGCTCAAAATCCAACTGCCTGGAGGTGAAGGATAGGGCTTTGTTATTGCAGATCCATCTCTCTACTATCCCCTACTGCAGATGAGGACCACGACCAGGAAGAAGTGGTGGAACTACCTTTGAGGATGGAGGACCTGAGTTTGAGTGACATTGCATCAGTAAGGTCCTCGTTTCCCCAGTCCTCCAGGCCTTCGCGTCGTCAGTGCCGTCTGACAGGCAACATCCAAGATCATTCGTGTCATGTTACTTGCCCAGATGGACTTATGTTATCTCTATATAAATACAGCTATACTGTAAGCAACAAGATGGATCCGGGTGCAGACTGCTTGGCCAACACAGGGTCCATGATGAGCGTCAAGTGCGAGGGCGAAGCCTAAGACACAGAAAAGAGAACGCCGGACAGCTACGTCTACCAGAACAATGTCTGCGAGAGCTACGTGTGGGAGAACCACGTGGCCAGAGCGAAGTGCGTGGAGGGCAGTCGTAGCGACGACTTCGAGGACGGACACACGGCTATGGCAACCCACATGGGCACACACACACAGCGCTTCATGTCTTTACCACTTTCCAGCTAGCACAGCCGGTCGGGTCTAACAACAACACGAGCAACGCCGGGCACTAATAATAATATATATAGTATATATATAGCAATGATGTATACTTATCCATATTCCGTAAGTACTGATATGACAATGTTGAACCTGCTCATTTGTCCTGACCAATTAGAGCTCCTCTTGGTCACGTGACTCACACAGTCGGAGACGCCTCACTGAGGACAACAGCAGAGGCTGCGTAGAGTCTGACAACAACACCAACAGTTAACACTCGGACAGGGCTGCGTGGACTCGGCCCGCGTGTCGAAGAAGTCCTGCGGCTCGCGAGCCACAGTTTGCTCTGCGTGATGACACCAGGATGTCTGGATCAGTCTGAGAGTCGTGGCAACGAAGACTGTCCTTGGTGGAGGAGGGGGCAAAACATCACTTTTAGATGCTCCAAAGGATTTATTCAAGGAAAGGTTTTAGGATGGCTGCAAAACGTTGTAACTTTAGCTTCTCATCTCAAGTGAGGCAGGACAAAAGTAACCTGAGCCGTGAGAAGGAATTGAATGAAGATTCGCTGGAGTTCTGAGGATGAGTTTTGACCAGAAGCTGGACCAAAACCTTCGACCCAGAGTGACTTAGCTGAGGTACAACAGAGCTGAATGACATGAACAATCAAGTTAGAGTGTAATTCTCAGTAGCCACATGAGACATATTTGACGATCACGGACAACTTGGACATTCTGACAGATGGTTAGTGAACATGAGATCTGCTCCGAGCTGGAACATGTGCAAGACACAGCACCTGGCAGACGAGGAAGATACTTTGACCCAGTAGTTCCAAGATAGGATTGGCATGAGCGATGAAGCACTTGAGAGTAACTTGCAGACTGACTTTGGCCTTTGGTCAAGAGCTAAACGAAAGTCTTCTCGAGGACAAATTTGGTCTTGCTCTGAACTGGTATTCTGTCACTCAAATAGTTGGTCCGATCTTAGTGTAGTACAACCAGGTCCAGAAAAAGGAATAAGTTTGCTCTGCAATGGAAGCTTCTTTCACAAGAGTTTCAGTGAAAGCCCGTGAAAAAAGTCTTTAACTGATTGACCATTTTTCACTGAAAAGTCTTTTTATAACCTTCTTAGCCTATTGAAGTATATCTTAACTAATATTCTTTTGATCTCTTGCTCTAATATCTTGGGAATGACTTTTGAATAGACCTCAACAGAAGTCGATCAGTAGAAGAAAGTTACACGCTTTTCTTACTCGGAAATTTAACTCTGATTCTCTCATGAGAATAACTTTACTGGCATCAATGTACTGTGGAGAGGTAGAAATGTATAAATGTGTTTGTTGGAAGTGAAGCACATAAATGTGGCTGGTTCAAAAGTTAGTAACTATGTGATATTAGGAGGTATAACCAAATATTATGCTACCAAAAAGAGACCCTGGCAGATTCGACAGTAAAAGTGGATAAGATCACCCCTGCAGTGTTTCAACGAGTACTTCGACCTTTCCACTTTCATGTGGACACATCGCAATGTTTCGTTTCTACACTCTTCCTCATGATGTACACAAGTCCCTGCTCTGCAACTCCACCTGACGAGTACCCGCCCAAGAAGGCCGCTCCAGAGTCTGTGAAGACCAAGTTGGCAAAGCTTTGGACTGGCACCTCATGCTTCCAGGTGCCACGAGAGACCAAGTCAGCGACCAGCTCGTCAAAGTGGGCATGGGCAGGACTACAAGACTCAAATCCGGACACCAGGTTCCATAGGATGAGACCCCCTGCGAATAAAAGGATGGAGTGACGACTGTCATCCATGGTCCTGGGCATGACACCTACTAATACCTGGCTTGGCCAATCTGATGAGCTCATGGATGGCGAGTGGAGAGATGAGGCCGTGGAAAAACCCTGCAGAGCAGATGATGGCATCGTAGGTAGAGGGAGGTAGCTTGGTGGGTCGGTCTGGAGTGATGGATTCCTTGAACACATTCTTTAAGAGAATACAGGTTGTATCCAAACACTTCACACAAGAAGCAAAAGTAGTACCTTGTAGAGGCCCTTGGATTTTGCAGTGTCCAGGTAACCCTGCACAGGATCTAGTCCATCTATATTGGTGTAGCCTTGGTGGCTGAGATCCTCGGCCATGTTGCCCACGCCGCAGGCCACATCCAAGACACGCACACCACGCTCCAAGTTCAGTTCTAGGAACACCTCAGACAAGGTCTTCCTCACCATGGTGAACAAGTCGAGCAGACGGTGGTGTATACAAAATGTAACATGGCCTGGCAACATGCCAGAGAGCGCACGTTGGACTTGACGAAGGCGGTCGACTGCAGGCAGCCACTGGAGTGCTATCAAGCAAGATACCAGGAGGTAACATAGCAACATAGTGTGGGCTTACTCGTTGACTTGTCTATTTGTGACTGTGCAAGTATGGATACAATAGATGTGCCAGGTATGTTTATCACACATTCCAAGGGCCCAAACCCTTGGGCTGGCTTCAACTTCTTGGCCTGCTATGAAACTAACTGCTCAAGAAAATGAGCTCATGAATAGAATGCATATACATCAGTCACTTACACACAGTATAGACAATAAACAATTAGGTGATCATCACGAAAGATTCACTGATGATTGATTGCGGGACAAAGGATAAGTGGCAATTTCGGGCTTGGGTTATGGCCGGCAACCACGTTGCACTATTGGCCCCAGGTGGACGGGTGATAGACTTTGATCTTGGGCAATGTGGAAGGGCTGTACTCCCTGGCTCTCTTCTCTGTGTGCTCTCTCCTCAGTCTCTGGCTGGCAGGCTCGGCTGGACGGAGGGCCGCGTTCCTCCAAGGGTACAGCTCATCATCGGTGCTCCCGTCACTCTCCAGCATACCATGGAAGTCTCTCTTCACGCGCTCCACAGATTCGGACTTGTGCAAGCTCAAGTGGCTCAGTGAGTGCACGTAATCTTGGAAGAGCGGCTCCCGCTCGTAGATGGACTTGATGTATCGTCTGTAAAACTTGGAAGCTGGAGGACGAGACTCCGAGTCAGGGATGGGAAAGGGCGGGCGTCTGCCAGGAGTCCGACGAGGACGAGGTAGTGAAAGCTCCTAGGACGTTGGTGGACGAGTGACATTAGTCTCTACACAAGCATTAGTGTAATAGGATTATGTCGACGAGATATCAATACCTGATAGCGTGGCGGAGGCGGAGGTGGAAGCGTCCTCGCCCTGACCTTTTGCGACCCTCTGCACAGCAAGTCCGTGTAGTTGGCGATCTTGAAGTTGGTCTTTGAGAGTTGCCTCCTCTCCTGGTTCACTCTTCGCCACTCGGACTCTGAGCGAAGAGGTCGGACTCCACTGTAAAGGTGGGAATAATCCTTGAGCGTCAACGAAGACATCTTGGTTCCCGCAGGTCAGCAGAGCAGAACTGCTCAGGACAAAAGTTCAAGCGGAGACGACAAGGAAGAGAGTGCCCAGGAACATTGCTCCACTTTCTCAAGTGAAGGTCACAAGACAGTAGGTGCAGGTGTCTGCAAGCACAATGACGTTGCAGACTGGCAACGTCGGTACTGCATGTAACAGTGACAACGGGGCAACGTTGCTCCAGCAGAGGACATGGGGAAGTACAGGACTATGCTGATGTAACTGGGTAGCACGGACTATGCTGATGTAACTGGGTAGCACGGACTATGCTGATGTAACTGGGTAGCACGGACTAGACCTCCACCCAGTGTCCTCGACCAGCATCGACAACTCACCCCAGAGATTGATCCGCACCCAATGGAGATGGAAGTCCTCTTCCCACCACAGCAACCTTATGGAGTATCTCTATAACTATTTTCTAGTACTCCATATGATTTATTTGTTTATCTCCATTAAATCAGCAGAAAGCAAATATCAGCTGACGCGAGAGATCTAAGATTATAGACACGTATAACCTAAACGCAAGGCGGCCACGGGTCGTCAGTCTATGAATTAATTTATCTAAGGGTTGGACTCTCACTCGATGAACACGAGCGACCACAACAACAAGACAGTCGCTGGCAACTCTGCACTCTGTATTTACTACATTCCTCGTGGCTTGAAGAACCAAAACAAAAGGCAGCTGAGCAGCGAAAACGGAAGTGGTTCAAGCCACAAGTCCTCCTTGTCCATCCTCATGTCCTCGTTCCAGCCTCCCAACAAAAAGCTCCACCTTGCTATAGAGACTCCGGAGGCCAGTGAATCGGAGGACGAGCAGGCGGCCGTCAATGGGGAAGGCGAGGAGGATGATTTGGACCTCTTCCTGGATGGGGAAGGAAGCAACGTCGAGGAGCCCCCCCAAAATGAGATCCAAGTGGAGTTTGAGGCACGCACTCCCGAGTCTTTCGACGCTTCGGGGATCGCAAGCCTCTTGAGTAAGCTGTTCGACCATCCCTCGTCAGTGGACCTCTCGGAGCTCACCCAGAGGATCGTGGACCAGCGCAGCGTCGGCAGCGTAATCAGCCAGAGCCGCGAAGATTCTGGTATGAGCCCGGTACAAATGTCGCTCTTAGACTGTTTCATTAAGATTGACGTTCACTTCCAGATGACGAGGAAGAAGAACAAGAAGGCGGAAGTGGCGAGCCTGACGTTTTCGGGGTGACGACGGTGATTCGTCTTGCGCCGCAGGGTGATGACGGACTCGCTGACGCCATCCGCACCTTTCTCCTCAGCCTGGCGTCGCCAGATGGCTCCGGCTCGAGTCCCGGGGCAGAGCGGCGCAAGAAACTCGAAGAAGTGCTGGTGAACCCCGAACGCCGGCCAGCGCTGCTGGTGTCCGAGCGAATCATGAATATTCCTCCCCAGGTGCGTAAGGAAACTGATGCGTGCAGCATATCCGCATGATGCCAATGATGATCTGTTCACAGATCTCTGTGCCGCTGTACGAGACCTTGTTTAACGAGGTGCGCAAGGCCAAGGCCAAGAGATTGCAGCCTCCATTCGACTTTACTCACTTTGTGCTGGTGGCCAGGTAAGAAAGAACAGCATGAGGTGTGTGTTCCTACCTACCTATAAGTCTTTTCTCCCCTTCCAGGTGCAAGCTCATCTTGGACGTTGGTGATGACGACGACGACGACGATGATGATGATACTGAGAACAATAAAGAGGGTGGTGCCGCAGATCCGTCGTCGAATCAGTTAGAGTACGTGAATGCCGAGGAGGAGATCCTGGAGGGTCTCGCTGAAATGGTCATCGACGTGGAACCTGTGAGCAAGGACGACGGCGACGACGGTCAGGGAGGCAAGAAGGAGCGTCGTCGTCGCAAGAAACCTAAACGGTTCGATCTGTCCCAAAAAGCGTACGAGTCGTGCAAAAAGGTCATCGTCCTTCGGGCCGACCGGGCCGAGCAGTACGTGGACGCGCTCAAGAACGAATTCCCCATATGAGCGTCGAGGATACATTTGTGACCTGTTTTACTTCCTTGTGTTGACTTTGATTTCCTTATATTGTTTTGGGAGCTTTGGTCATAATCTCAGTTGAGAACTTAAGATACTCTTAAGATCCGGTTGGACATCGGGAACGTAATGGCACGACAGTCCAAGCTCCTACTAAGACATGGTGTGATTGAATACGCTATGTTCAAGTTAATGAAATAACCATCATCTTTGTGATTTCACTGGAATGTTTGCTATTGTTCTCGATTCCAAGCGTTGTCAGCATGCATGTGTAGGTCACGTTGCCCAGACATAATCTCTTCGCCATCAGGCGCTTCCAACCACTTCCAACATGCCGGAGAAGTCACGAACCGGCCGAATTTTACTCAATTAGATCAAGATGCCCAGCAGGAGGACAACCGCCAAACAGAAGAAACACCTGAAGGACTCCCTCTCTGTGAGTCCCGCGGGTGTCGAGACTTTTGGACTTCGACTTTGGAGCACTTGGCGGAAAGAAGTCACCCTAGTAGTCGGGGGTATTTTTCCACTGAAAGAACTTCTGAACGATGTTGGACAGGTTGCGCAAGGACATGTATGTATATATGCACAAAAGAATATATCTAAAGCGAACAAGACACTAAAGATTTTGAGTCTGACGTGGTTTTGCAATGAAGCACGCTCCATGCAGCACTGATCGGTTCGGTTTTGGCATGGATACTTGGCTCGATCACATCTCCTACGAGCCAGAGCTTTGATTCGCCGCCGCCGTGATCTGCTGCTGCTTCACAGTGGGCGGGGCGGCGGCCGACACCGGGTCTTCTTTGGGCACATACTGCAATCTCATGGGCGGCTCCTTGGTTCGCCACCGCGTTACGTACACGAACTTGAGCGTATGGTCCTTGTACAGCGGCTCGCCGTTGCACGTTATGTCCACGTCTTTATACCTCTCGGTGGAATGCAGGAGTTTCTTGGCGATAAACTTCTTCAGGTGGGTCACTGTGGCCAGCGAGGAACAGCGAATGTACTTGCGTTTGAGGCACTTGAGCTGCGGGGGCTGAGTCGCCGAGGAGGACGAAGAAGCGCTCATCGCGCCGGGGGTGCTTGCAAGTTCCAGCAACTTGCATTCCAGCAACAGGTCGACCTGTTCGTCGAACCGGTGATAATCCATGTTGGTGTTAGCGTCTGGAGTCATCTGGTGCTCGTGATCCTCCTTATCTTGGTGCTCGCTGTCTTTTTCCTCTTCGGCCACTTGGTCCTTTGGACACGGCAGCCCGCGATCCGCGTAGAATTTGCGCTCCCTGTCATATTCGTCCTTTTCCAAGCCGGGAACGATCTTGTACACCTGCAACGACGGCAACAACATTTTACCAGGGTCAATGACAGAGGCATCGGGCTATAACTCACCAGATCCTGCATGGTCCTGTCGAACGCCACGTAGTCTAGGGGGTGAGACTGGTGAATCAGATCCTCGCACTCTGGACATGTGTTGGCGTCCTCGAGGTGCTTCACTATGCACGACTTGCAGAACGTGTGCAGACATTCGGTCACGGTGGTGGCGTCGACCAGGTAACCGTGGCAGATCTTGCAAGTGATCATCTCGTTGAGCTCTCTGAGAAGACATCGCTTGTCCATAGGGTCCGGGATGGACGCCAGCAGACTGGAATGATGAAAAGAGGAGGACTTGGCGTTGGCGCCGGAGTCGCCCATGTTTGCGGTCCGGCGTCGGGGTCCGGCTCAAGTCCGGGTCGACCAAGTGCAGCGCAGAAACGAACAATACAACACTGAACACCAAGTGGAAGAACAGCGGTAGGCGACCCCGCAGCAGCAGCAGCAGCAGCAGCAGCACTACTGCCTGCAGCCCGAGCTTATGCCGAAGACGCACTCTACCGACTGCTGCGAGAAGGAAGGCATCATCCGGGTGATGGTCTTGTCTGGTCTGCTGTGCTGCTGCTGCTACCGGCGGATGGGGGAAGTGACCAGTGCGTGACCAGATACTTCGTCAAGAATGCAACCGATAACGTCACTAAAGGCTTCAATAAATGTTGCATGACACCCATGGGAATATGAGACGTCACATTTTTCACTATCCTTGAACCGTACTGTACTGTGACTACCTTGGATCCACCTCTTCAATAGTAAGGATCCTTGGCAAGGACCTGATGGATTGACACGGACTTGAAAGAAGTATTTACGGCAAACTCTTAATATTAGTGGCCTCAAACTTCTGCTCACCACTGTAGATGTGCATGCATGCACATTGTAGATGTAACTTACTGTAGTCTACATCCATATCCAGTTCGTAGTAAACATCTAAAATACAGCGTGCACCGTAAAACGTACCCAAGGATCATTCGACATGAGGATCATTGGATTCATAGATCATTGAATCTAGCAAATAGTGGATCTAAGGATCACTGAATCTAGCAAATAGTGGATCTAAGGATCACTGAATCTAGCAAATAGTGGATCTAAGGATCACTGAATCTAGC